>CDYN01012043.1_pt1 | contig 289528 bp, 252 predicted proteins | sample 554911 | NCBI WGS metagenome assembly CDYN01 (sample SAMEA3182083, study PRJEB8094) | gut metagenome | biome: human; feature: gut; material: Stool; isolation source: human stools | place: Canada | collected 2012-12-04
TTCATAACCAATGCCATGCATATATCTGCACTTCAAGTTGCTGAACTTTATAAAAATCGTTGGCAGGTAGAGCTGTTTTTCAAGTGGCTAAAGCAGCACCTTAAAATCAAAAGATTTTGGGGGACTACAGAGAATGCTGTTCGAATACAGATATATGCTGCAATATGCACTTACTGTTTGGTGGCAATCATTCAACACGATATGCAACTGGATAGAAGTACATACGAAGTGCTACAAATATTGAGCATCTCATTGACTGATAAAACTCATCTGAGAGACCTCTTTGATAAAACTAAATTTCAAAATGACAAAGAACGATTCGGACCAAATGGGCCAAGTTTATTTAATTTTTAATTCGTCCCAATTTTAATGGGACACTAGTGTAATCGAGTATATTATTAAAATAAAAGCGTATTCTAATGTTTTTATTATCTTTATTTCCTCTATACAAAGTTAGTCTGTAAAAGGTAATCTGTTTTTATATAGATTACGGGTTTTGCTACCTTTTTTACGGATAACTCTATCTTTGCATTTAATATCTACTATTATATAGTCGTTTTTTGAGTATTTTGTTCTTCATATTCGTAGTATAGGAAGTTAAATCAATTAAAAGAAGCATTATGAATAAATATTTTCTTGTTGTATTGTTGTCATTATTCATGCAGGTTGCTAAGGTGGCAGCAGCCCCCTGGCAATGGTCAGTGGAAATAAAAGAGCTGATTTCAGAAGAGACAAACGCCCACCCTTCTGCCTATCTATGGATACCGGAAAACTGTAAACAAGTCCGTGCCGTCATCATCGGGCAACACAATATGACCGAAGAAACAATTTTCGAGCATCCTGAATTTCGGAAGAATATGGGCAAACTGGGAATTGCAGAGATATGGATCACTCCCGGAATAGACCAACGCTGGGACGTGACAAAAGGTACCCAACAAATCTTTGAAACAATGATGAAGAACTTGTCTGAAATAAGCGGATATACAGAACTGGAGTTTGCCCCGGTTATACCCATCGGACACTCGGCAATGGCTACTTATCCGTGGAACTTTGCCGCCTGGAATCCTGAACGTACATTGGCCGTACTCTCTATTCACGGTGATTCTCCCAGAACTCATTTGACGGGTTACGGGCGTGCGAATTTGGATTGGGGAACCCGTACGATTGAAGGTATCCCCTCATTAATGGTAATGGGAGAGGACGAATGGTGGGAAGACCGGTTGATAACCTCTTTCGATTATCGTCGTGAATATCCGAATGCTCCCCTTTCATTTCTTGCTGATGCAGGACACGGACATTTCGACATATCCGATGAATTGATTGATTATCTTTCTCTCTTTCTGAAAAAGACAGTGGAATATCGGTTGCCGGAGCATTCGTCATTGGATGCTCCGATTCAGTTAATTCCGGTAGAAGCAAAGAATGGCTGGCTGGCAGACCGTTGGCGAAAGAATGAAAAGCCTACAGCCGAAGCCGCTTCCTATGATAAGTATAAAGGAGACAAGAACCATGCGTTTTGGTATTTTGATAAGGAAATGGCAGATGCCACAGAAAAATATTACGCCAATGAGCGTGGAAAGACAGAGCAGTATATCGGTTTTGAGCAAAAAGGAAAACTGATCACTTTCAATCCGAAATCCCATGTACGTATGTCTCCTTCTTTTCAACCCGAAGCGGACGGAGTCACTTTCCACCTGAAAGCAGTGTACACAGATACGTTAAGGAACGAATATTCAAAAGAACACAGTACGCATCCCATTCGAATGTCGAGAATTTGCGGTCCGGTGGAAGTGGTGAATGATACAACTTTTACTGTTCGTTTCTATCGGATGGGATTGGATAATCCTAAACGTACAGGAGGCATCTGCCTGATGGCTTCCGTAAAACAGGATCATAAATACCGGAGTGCCGTTCAGCAGGTAGAGATTCGTATTCCTTACCGGAATAAGGAAGGGATACCCCAACGTATAATTTTCCCGAAACTATCCGATGTAAAAGCTTCAGTGAAAGAAATAAGTTTAAATGGAACTGCTGACTCCGGCCTTCCGGTTTACTATTATGTAAAAGAAGGTCCGGCAGAGATAAAGGGAGATAAACTGGTATTGACTAAAATTCCCCCACGTGCAAAATTTCCGGTAAAGGTGACAGTGGTAGCCTGGCAATATGGGCGTAGCGGAGAACCTAAAGTGCAGACTGCTGAAGCAGTAGAACAGAGCTTTTATATTACTGCCCGTTAGTTTGACAAAGAGATTGTTCAAGGAATCAGAGTACTAATTCCTTGAACAATCTTTCCAAAGTCTTATCTAAATCAGTAGAAAATCCCGGATGTGGGCGAGATACTTGTATGCAGGAACTTTTTACTGCAGTCAGCCAACGAAATCTGTCAGGAATATCCATATTGGCTATGGCTCCTCCCTCTTTATTTCCCATGCATATCTTGTCAAAGACTTGTAACCCTTCTTTCAGGCAATTCATATCCAGTTCGGAAGAAAATAGTTTTAGTTTGTTCTCATCTATCGTATAGAGGGATTTCAGGTATTTAGCTTGTTTGGAAAACAACACAATCCCCATATTGATAAACTCCTCCCGTTCTACTTTAGGAACGAAACGGATGACTGCGTATTCATATAAGTGCCTTTCTTGCATTTTGCGCTTCATTTACAAATGTTTCGGAATGTTTCATCCTTTCTTCTAAAAATCGAATATAAATGTCTCTCAAATCCTGTGGAGTTTCTGTGCCTTCTGTCCAGTTCAACCAGTCGTCGGGAATAGCATTGACTATCTCACGGATTTTATCCGAAGTCAATATCTGTCTGAATTCGATATCTACCTCTTCCAGTTTATCGGCAAACGGCAATAATACATGGTCTTTTATTTGTACAAAAGGAACCAGTGCCTGTTTTTGCCAGTTAGTCCAGGAATGGTGGAAATAAAGGGACGCCCCATGATCTATCAGCCATAGTTCTTTGTGCCATATCAACATATTGGTATTTTTAATGGTACGGTCTACGTTAGTCAGCAAGGCATCCAGCCATACTACTTGCGAAGCCGTTTTTCCATCTACTTGATGTACTATCGGATCAAAAGTCAACGAACCGGAAAGGAAATGCAATCCCATATTCAGTCCTCGACTCCATTGAAGTAAATCCTGTATCTCTTCGTCTGCTTCCGTTCGTCCGAAGGCCTCGTCCAGATTCAGAAAAACTATTTCGGGGACTCTGAAACCCAGTGCACGGGCTATCTCCCCACCAATCAGTTCGGCAATCAGCGCTTTTGTTCCGTGTCCTGCCCCTCTGAATTTGACTACATACTTAAATTCATCGTCAGCTTCGGCTAGAGCAGGCAATGAGCCTCCCTCACGCAGAGGAAGAATATATCTTGTAACATTTGCCGTACGTAAATCCATGTAGCTCCTTTCTTTAATTTGGGGAATAAAGATAGGACGTTTCAGATGAATTTTATAAGAAAGTGGGCTTTAAATTAAAGAATTGTAGCTTAATTAAATAATTTTGTGGCTTTGAGTGTTTAAGGCACCTTGTTCGTATCTTATAGATAAAAGATAGAAATAATATGAATAAGAAAGTTTTAGTTACGGCAATCTTGTTTGGTTCATTGACAGTATCGGGTATAGTGTCAGCTCAATCTGTATATCCCGGACAACATCAGGGAAAGTTGAAAAAGGAAACAGTGGCTCCCCTTCAGGCGGAAAGTTTTGATTTGAAAGATGTTCGCCTGTTGCCAAGTCGTTTCCGTGATAATATGCTTCGGGATTCTGCCTGGATGACGTCAATAGATGTGAATCGTCTGCTACATAGCTTCCGTACCAATGCCGGTGTATTTGCCGGACGTGAGGGCGGATATATGACAGTAAAGAAACTGGGTGGTTGGGAATCTTTGGATTGCGAACTTCGCGGACATACTACCGGACACATGCTCTCGGCACTTGGTTTGATGTACGCAGCTACCGGCAGTGAGATATTCAAACTGAAAGGCGATAGCTTGGTTAACGGATTGGAAGAAGTGCAGAATGCACTGAAAAACGGATATTTGAGTGCCTGGCCCGAGGAACTGATAAACCGGAATATTCAGGGAAAAGGTGTATGGGCTCCCTGGTATACTCTGCACAAACTTTTCTCCGGGCTGATAGATCAGTATCTGTATGCGGATAATAAGAAAGCATTGATTATCGTCACCCGAATGGGGGATTGGGCATACAATAAATTGAAACCCCTTAGTGAAGAAACACGTAAGCTTATGATCCGCAATGAATTTGGTGGTATCAATGAGTCATTCTATAATTTATATTCAATAACGGGAGATGAACGTTATCGCTGGCTGGCGGAATATTTCTACCACAATGACGTAATCGACCCATTGAAAGAACTTCGTGATGACTTGGGAACGAAGCATACCAATACTTTCATCCCGAAAGTGATAGCCGAAGCCCGTAACTACGAGTTAACCCGCAACGAGACAAGCAGGAAACTATCGGAATTCTTCTGGCACACCATGATTGACCATCATACTTTTGCTCCGGGATGTAGCAGTGACAAAGAACACTACTTTGATCCGAAGAAGTTATCCCAACATCTGACCGGCTATACCGGAGAAACTTGTTGTACCTATAATATGCTCAAACTTAGCCGCCATCTTTTTTGCTGGACGGGCGATTCATCTATTGCGGATTATTATGAAAGGGCATTGTATAATCACATCTTGGGACAACAAGACCCTGAAACAGGTATGGTAGCTTATTTTCTGCCTTTGCTTTCCGGGTCTCATAAACTGTATAGCACAAAAGAGAACTCTTTTTGGTGCTGCGTAGGTAGCGGATTTGAGAATCATGCAAAGTTTGGAGAAGCCATCTACTACCATAACAATCAGGGAATATATGTAAATCTATTTATCCCTTCACAGGTAACCTGGAAAGAAAAAGGACTGACAATCCGTCAGGAAACGGAATTCCCACAGGAAGAAACAACACGTTTTACTCTTCAGGCAGAAAATCCTGTCCGCACGACTATTTATCTGCGCTATCCTTCGTGGAGCAAGGATGTAAAAGTGTTGGTAAATGGTAAGAAAATATCTGTGAAACAGAAACCTGGTTCTTATATTGCCATTACCCGTGAATGGAAAGATGACGACCAAATCTCGGCTACTTATCCGATGCAAATCAAACTGGAGGCTACCCCGGATAATCCGAACAAGGCAGCTTTATTATATGGTCCGTTGGTATTGGCGGGAGAACGGGGAACTGAAGGTATGCAAGCACCTGCTCCTTTCTCAAATCCTGCTCTTTATAATGATTATTATACCTATAATTTTCATGTCCCTGCACATTTGCGTACCTCTTTGAAACTAGATAAGAAACACCCTGAACGTGCTTTGCAACGTGTAGGAAGTGATTTGAAGTTTACGACAGAACAAGGAGATGTGATTCGTCCGCTATACGATTTGCATCGCCAGCGCTATGTCGTATATTGGGATTTACAATCAGAAAAATAGATAGTAAACAACGAAATGAAGAATCGTTTATTAATTGCCGCTTTTGTAAGTATCTGCTTTTTGTCCGGTTCTTGCAAAATATCATCCGGTCAGGGAAGTCGGTATAACTTCTCTTCTTTGGATTCTGTTATCCAAGGATGGGTAGACAAGGGATATTACCCCGGAGCATCCATTTGTGTAGTGAAGAATGATACCGTCATTTTTCAGAAGAACTATCGGGATTATACACCCGATACAAAAGTATATGTCGCTTCTGCCGGAAAATGGGTAGCGGCTGCTGTCATAGGCGCGGTGGTAGACCGTACTGATTTGGGATGGGATGATCCGGTAGAAAAATGGTTGCCGGAATTTAAAGACGATGCTAAAGGTAAGATTCTTCTCCGGCAATTATTATCCCATACATCAGGAGTACGTCCATATCTTCCCGAGCCCCGTGTAGATAACTATAATCATTTGGATTCGGCAGTCACTGAAATTCTTCCTTTGGATACAATCTTTACTCCCGGCACTCGTTTTGAATATGGTGGACTTGCCATGCAAATTGCCGGAAGAATGGCAGAAGTGGCGATGGGAGAGGAGTTTGAGACTCTTTTTCAGGAACTGCTGGCACAACCTTTGGAAATGAAGAACTCTCATTTTACCCCAATCAACACGGACGGCGGACATGCACCCATGTTAGGGGGCGGACTGTGTACTACAATGAATGATTATCTTCACTTCCTGTCCATGATTTATCACGATGGAATGTATAATGGCAAGCAAATTATATCAGCAGAAACTGTGAAAGAAATGCAGGCCGACCAAGTGAAAGGCGCCATAATTCCTTCGAATGACTCGGATAATTATGTAGCGAAAGGACTGGGACAATCCCACAATGGAATCTACGGATTAGGAGAATGGCGTGAATTAATAGATAAAAAGACAGGCGAAGCTTATCAGATTAGTTCACCGGGATGGGCCGGTGCTTATCCGTGGATAAATAAACACGATAAAGTTTACGGGTTCTTCATTTCTCATGTAACAGGTTCTTCTGCTAAAGAAGACGGTTTCTCTTCTTTCTTTGGCAGCCCTGTCATTTCACGGACCGTTTCGGAAATACTGAAAGGGAAGCCATTGGTTGTCAAACAAGGACGTATCAATGTAGGAAATGGCTCTCTATACTATGAGGAAGCCGGTCAGGGTGAACCGATCATCTTTGTACACGGTCATTCGCTTGACCATCGTATGTGGGATGAGCAATTTTCTGTGTTTGCGAAAAAGTATCATGTCATTCGCTATGATTTAAGAGGATACGGCATTTCTTCTTCCCAAACAGAAGATTATCAATTTATGCATGTTGAAGATCTGGTTACTTTGATGGACTCTTTGCACATCAAGAAAGCGCATATCGTCGGACTTTCTTTGGGGGGATTTATCACTGCTGATATGTTGGCGTATTTCCCAGACCGGATGTTATCGGCTTTTTTAGCCAGTGGAAACATCCGAAAGTCCAAAGGTCCCAGTGAACCGATGACTAAAGAGGAAGCAAAGGTACGTGATGACGAAATAGCTGCCCTGAAAAAGAAAGGAGTGGAAGTGATGAAGAAAGAGTGGTTTGAAGGATTAATGAAATCCGGTGGTAGCCAGCGTGAACGGATGCGTGTGCCTTTGTGGCAGATGATTGACGAATGGGATGCGTGGCAACCGCTACACAAAGAAGTACGGGTAGTAGCAGGGCTGGATGCTATTGAAGAATTGAAGAAGAGTCACCCTGCTGTACCTGCCTTAATTGTAGAAGGTCATTCTTCTGATAACAAATTTTCAAAAAATCCTCCCATATTGGAATATCTACCTAATGGAAAGCTGAAAATCATAGAGGATTGCGGGCACATGATGAATATGGAGCGACCGGAGGAATTCAATGCAGCTTTAGAAGAATTTTTAATCAATATTGAACAGTAAAATGAAAAAGCAATAAATATCATGAAACAAATAGTTCTATGCCTGATCGGAATATTATTAGCATCGTTTGTATCTGCACAAAAGATAAATCATCCTTCACTTTTGTACACCCCTCAACGCATTCAGCAGGTAAAACAACGTATGCAGAATGAACCGAAATTGCGGGAAGCCTGGGAGGATATTCAGAAAACCGCCGATGAAGCTTTACAAAAGAAAGATTTCAATCGGTTGGATTATTTGTCGTTGGCTTATCTGATGACGGATAATAAAGAGTATGCAAATATAATCAAAGAGATTCTTTTGAAAGCTGTGGAAGCCGAATCCTGGGGAGATATGGAAATGATGGCACGTATTCCAGTCTGGCGTTCGCAACTGGGCATGGCACATAAGAGCTTCCTTTCTGCCATAGGATATGATGCGGCTTATAACATAATGTCTTCTTCGGAAAGAAAAAAGATTGCCGAAGGCTTGAAACGATTGGCTGTAGAGCCTGCCTTGGGCGACTGGCTGTTGGAACCTACCCGAATCCATTCTTTGAACTCTATGGGACACAACTGGTGGACTTCCTGTGGATGCCAGGGTGGAATATTAGCATTAAGCCTACAGAATGAACTTCCCGAAGTAAAAGATTGGGTGGAGCAACTTCATGAATCACTTCCCGAATGGTTTGACTTTGCCGGCGATGCCTTGCAACAGAAAACAAAGAGTTTTGATGAGGCCGGAGGAATGTATGAAAGTTTGAATTATGCAAACTTTGGTATTCAGGAAGCCCTATTGTTTCGAATCGCTTGGATAAACACTCATCCGGGACAAAATCCCGGCAATATACCCCAATTGGCAAAACTTCCGAACTACTTTTCTCAAGTATGCTATCCTCGTACAGGTATGCTGTATAGTTTGAATTTTGGTGATAGTCATAAGAATGTATCAGCAGAATCCAGTATGATGTTATTGTATGCATTGGGACTGAAAGACCCGACTATTCTGTGGTATATAACCCAAGTAGAGCAAGGACAGCATCGCGATGGATTTTTCCTGAATCGTCCGATGGGCTTTCTCTATACCCCTGATTTGAGTAAAGCTCCCGTAACTCCCGATTTGAAAACCTCACAGCTATTCTCGGATTTCGGTTGGGCCACCATGCGTACTTCTTGGGAGAAGGATGCTACGATGCTTGCTGTGAAAAGCGGTCATACGTGGAATCATTCCCATGCGGATGCCAATTCCTTTATTGTTTTTCATAAAGGCGTCGATATTATCAAGGATGGAGGAAACTGCTGGTATCCCAATCCTGCCTATCGCAACTATTTTTTTCAAAGCCAGGCACATAATGTAGTCCTGTTCAACGGGGAGGGACAACCTCGTGAACAACAGTATAGCGGCTCTACTTTGCGAGGAAATCTTTATCATCTTTTGGATGCGGGTAATGTGAAATATGTTTTGGCCAATGGAACAGGTCCTGTCTCTAATAATTTCAGCCGTAACTTCCGTCATTTCCTGTGGATGGATAATGTGATTTATATGATCGATGATTTGAAGACACATAAGGTAGGACAGTTCGAATGGTTATGGCATACCAATGGAACTTATAAGAAATCGGGCATTGACGTGAATGTGACAAACGGAAATTCTTCAGTAGTCATCCGTCCTTTATATCCCCGCATGTTGGCTAAGTCCGATTTTGTGCACGACTATCCCGAAGATTTATATTGGGAAGAAATAGAAGCTCCTACGGAAGATTTGAAAGGAACCGAAAAATATTATTCATTCCATTTACCAGCCGAGGTGAACCGTGTGAAAGGACTGACAGCTATTATTCTGAAAGACGCTCCCGATGAAAAAGACCTGCCTCAAATGGAAAGACGTGAAGGGCAGGACTGGATAGGGCTTCGTATCCGTCATAAAGGTAAAATTACCGATTTATATATCAACCAACTGGCGGATGGAAGATTAATGCACAGTAATTCATGGATTATGCCCGACGGCTGGATGACAGATGCTTATATGTTTGCAGTTTCTTACCCAGAAGGTACTGAAGCAAAGAACGCTAAGGACTTCTTTATTGCTTATGGAAGTGCATTGAGACGGGGTAATGAAACTTACTTTTCATCATTGGCTAAGCTGTTCGTTATTCAGAAAGCAGAAGATAAGAAACTTGATCTTTGGATAAACGGACAGCCGAAGATAAATACCACCTTTAGAAGCACAAAGAAGCCTGTGTCTGTAGAAGTGAATGATAAGAAAATCCCGGTAGTTTATCAGAAATCGCAGGTGAAAGTGAAATTATAAATTCTACAACATCGTTCTTGTATATATGCTGTTATCTTTTTCTAAGGTAGTAAATTCTTTATTTTTGTTACTCAAATATTTTTCAAATAACATTGAGTAAATAATTTAATCCCTTCGTATTTGTTTATGTGCATATAGAGAATACGAAGGGATGACTTTTTTAATTATAAGTACTTCCTTTTGGAGATTTTTATGTATGTTTGTCACATGTTTAATATGAAAGGAAGCAGTTGTAAGTGAAAGACACGATTAAATATCTGATTCTTATATTAATATATTTGGCTTGTGGTGTGGAACTACAAGCTAAAGACTATATATTCCGTAATATTGTCATGTCCGATGGGCTGTCAGGACTGTTGGTCAATGCTATTTATAAAGATTCCGAAGGTTTTGTGTGGTTAGGGACAGATAATTGTCTCGACCGTTTTGATGGAGTAAAAGTACGCCATTTTGAATTCCGGGGTATTGAATCAGGAAGAAAGAAACGGGTAAACAGCGTTACAGAAACAGCCAACAAACAACTGTGGGTGGGAAATGGAATCGGACTTTGGCGTTTGAACCGTGCGAACAGTCAGTTGGAAAGAATTGTCCCCGAAAAGATTGATTTTGCCGTAAATACTTTGTTGGCTAATGAGGATGGTCTTTATATCGGCACAGAGAAAGGCTTATTCATTCATAAAGACGGTCAATTACTACAGGTCTTGACAGACCGGAATATGCTTGCTGCCTGTAACAGAATCATGGATATTTGTCTGAATGAAGACAAAACCGTATTATGGCTGGCTACGGTGCAGGGGCTGTTCTCTTATTCACTGAAAGACGGAAAGATTGATTCCTGGCATTTTCAGGAGAATGTGCCCGAAGCCGATTATTTCCGTTGCCTGACCCGTATTGGAGAAACGCTTTATCTAGGCACAATGAGCCAAGGTGTAGTACGTTTTGATATAAAAAAGGAAACATTCTCTCATACAGTATCTTTAGGCTGCGATGTCATTTCTGATATATCCAGCGATGGGAAAGAAACTGTGTACATAGCTACTGACGGTAATGGCGTCCACTTCCTTTCACACAAAGACCAACAAGTGACACGTCGTTTCTACCATGATGTCAATGATAAGGAAGGAATTCGCAGTAATTCTATTTATTCCTTACTTGTAGATGATAGAGGTGCCGTCTGGGTGGGGCATTTTCAGGCAGGGCTGGATTATTCACTCTATCAGAACGGCCTTTTCCGTACGTATGCCTATCCACCTTTATTCAATTCGGCAAATCTTTCCATTCGTTCTTTCGTAAACAGAGGACAAGAGAAAGTTATCGGTTCACGTGACGGTTTGTTTTATATAAACGAAGCTACCGGAGTAGTGAAAAGTTTTGTAAAGCCCGTTTTGACTTCAGATCTGATACTGACAATCAGCTTCTATCAAGGAGAATATTATATCGGTACGTATGGTGGCGGTATGATGGTACTGAATCCGGGAACATTATCTCTGAAATATTTTGCACAGGGCGATACGGAGCTTTTTCAAAAGGGACATATATTCTGTGTGAAACCGGATGCAAAAGGAAATCTTTGGATAGGGACTTCACAAGGACTCTTCTGTTATAACGGACAGACCAAACAGATCAAACACTTTACTAGTGCTAACTCCCAACTGCCGGAGGGCAATGTGTATGAAGTAAGTTTTGATTCTACAGGCAAAGGATGGATTGCTACCGAAACCGGTATGTGTATTTATGATCCGGCTTCTCAAAGTTTACGCTCTAATGTGTTTCCGGAGGGATTCGTTCATCGGGATAAAGTGCGTACTATCTACGAAGATGCTGGACACAATCTCTATTTTATCCGTGAGAAAGGGAGCTTGTTTACATCTACTTTAACGATGGACCGTTTCCAGAACCGCTCTATCTTTTCTACTCTTCCGGACAATTCGCTAATGTCTGTTGTAGAAGATAACCAAGGCTGGTTGTGGGTGGCTTGCAATGACGGGTTATTGCGTATCAAAGAAGAGGGAGAGGAATATGATGCTTTCACTTTTAATGATGGAGTGCCGGGACCAACTTTTACGAATGGAGCTGCTTATAAAGATGAAAAAGGACTATTGTGGTTTGGTAACACTAAAGGACTGATTTATGTCGATCCGAAACGTGTGGACGAGGTGCGTGGCAAGGTCCGTCCGATCGTATTTACTGACATATTAGCTAATGGTGTCCCTTTTACCAGCTCCTCTTTGAAATACAATCAGAATAATTTGACTTTCTGTTTCACAGACTTTGCTTATGGTCTCCCATCTGCCTTACTATATGAATATCGATTGGAGGGAGTGGACAAGGACTGGAAACTATTGGCTGCGCAGAACGAAGTCTCTTATTACGGACTTTCTTCTGGAACTTATATTTTCCGTGTACGCCTTCCGGGAAATGAGCAATCGGAAGCTATCTGTCAAGTGACAGTACGCCCTATGATACCTTGGTGGGGATGGACGCTTTCCATTTTATTAATCGTAGGAATTATAGCCTTTATACGGTATTATGTCTGGAAACGTATGCGTCGTTTGCTTGTTTCTTCTGCTTCGCTGGTTTCGGCATCATCAGTAGAGGAGGCGATACAACAAAGAGAACAGTCTGTAGAACATCCGGAAGTAATTTCAGAGCAACAACCTTCCGTTGTTGAAGAGAAATATAAGACCAATAGACTGACTGAAGAGGAATGTAAAGAACTCCATAAGAAACTGGTGGCTTATGTGGAGAAAGAAAAGCCATATATCAATCCCGACTTAAAAATGGGTGACCTGGCTGCTGCATTGGATACTTCCTCACATTCATTATCGTATCTTTTGAACCAGTATCTTAATCAGTCCTATTATGACTTTATAAACGAATACCGTGTCACTCAATTCAAGAAAATGGTGGCGGACAGCCAATATTCACGTTATACATTGACTGCATTGGCGGAACTTTGTGGATTTAGTTCGCGTGCTTCTTTCTTCCGGTCATTCAAAAAGAGTACGGGAGTTACTCCGAATGAATACATCCGTAGTATTGGCGGCACAGCCAAAGAAGAGTAACTTTTCGACTTATTATCCCTGAAATCTATTTTGCATCCATATTCCCTTCACCCTTCACTTCTCCCTGTTCATCGGGGTTAGAGGGTGAACCCTGCCCTTTCACTTGGTGAACCCCTTCTCTTTTATTCTTTTCCTATCTCCAATCTGTTATTAGATAAGTTCTTCTTCTCCCCATCTAAACTTCCTTTTCCTTAATTGCAAAGTTGTTTTTTATAGGAAGCAAACTTTAAATGCAAGTTTTGTTTTTATAATCAAAGCTTGCATTTATAAAAACAAAGCTTGCAATTATATAATCAGAACTTTCATTTATAGTTTATCATTAACCAAAAGCAACTTTGCAACAAGGGCAAAACAAGTTTATCATTAATGAAAAGGAACTTATCTCTTAATGTCCTGCATCATCATTAGCCTGAATGTAAGATAAAGGGAAGGCCAAAATGGTGAAGAAAGGGACTAAAGAGGTGAAGGGGGTGAAAGCAAATGGGTATAAGGAGAGCGAAAATACATTGTTTTTTAGTAAACAGAGTATCAGATTATAAAATGAGACTCTGTTTGTTGTGAGTGTAACTAGTTGATATTTAGTGAAATATATGCGAATAAGTCTATCTGGATTCTCAGAGATTACTCCGCCCTATTTTCAAGCTGTTATATCCGAAATCCCCTCTATATTTGCATCGTGATCAAAACCGAAAAAGATAGTATTATGGAGACAATAGCTAACACTTACAACGACATTATCACCCGTTCTTATGAAGAATATTATCAGGTGATTCTTACCTATATTACTTATCGTATCACTCATCGCTACGAAGCGGAGGATCTAACCCAAGATGTATTTGTACGTCTGCTGGACTACAAACAAATGCTCCGTCCGGACACTGTGAAATATTTCCTGTTCACTATTGCCCGCAATATTGTAATCGACTATATCCGTCGTTATTATAAGAAGCAGGAGATAGACAGCTATATCTATGACACTATGTCCACTTCTACCAATGAAACCGAAGAAAAAATTATCGGTGATGATTTAATGACAATGGAACGGACCCGTTTGGCTGCCATGCCCGAACAACGTCGGTTAATTTATACATTGAACCGCTTCGAAAATAAAACGTCTCCGGAAATCGCAAATGAACTGAATCTAAGCTGCAGGACGGTGGAAAACCATCTGTTTCTGGGACGTCGTGAAATGCGCGAGTTTTTCCGGAATTGTATATAATCTTATTCATTAATAAATAACCCTTTGTGCTTATGGAAAAGGAGTCAGAATTTACAAAGAGGTACTTGTATGCCTCACCTTATTTTAGAGAACAAAAATTTAATACTATTTTTAAACCTCAAATTTAATTTTATGAAACGAAGAGGATTAATATTTAATTCGCGACCTAACAAAACAGCGGTGTTTGCGTTAGGATTAATGCTGGGACTTTGTCCTGTTTCAAAGGCGTGGGCTGATGCGGATTTAAGTGACAATCAGGTAGTAATGCAGACGCAAAAGAAAGTGAAAGGTCAAGTGATTGATGCGACTGGCGAACCATTGATTGGTGTGAATATTAGCGTTATTGGTGGAACTGAAGGCACGATTACTGATATTGACGGGAATTACACGGTCAGTGTGCCGACAGGTGCAAAATTGAAGTTTAGCTATATAGGCTATAAAGACCAGCTAGTGGAGGTGGGTACGCAAACTATTGTCAATGTGAAAATGCAGGAAGATAGTGAAGTTCTGGATGAAGTAGTTGTTGTGGGATATGGTTCACAGAAGAAAGAGACATTAACTGGTGCGGTGACAGTCGTTTCCGATAAAATGCTGGAAAATAAAGGTGCTATGTCGAGTCCTGTACAGGCATTGCAAGGGCAAGTACCGGGAGTTATTATTACCCGTTCCTCCGGTGCTCCGGGTGATGAAAGCTGGGGAATGAAACTGCGTGGTGCTGTATCGGCCAATTCCACAGACCCGTTAATCATTATTGATGGAGTAGAATACGAAAGTGTGAATGAACTTCGTTTGCTTAACTCTGCCGATATTGAATCCATCAACTTTTTAAAAGATGCTTCGGCGGCTATCTATGGATCGAAGGCAGCAGGTGGTGTTATTTTGGTGACTACCAAACAGGCTAAAGAAGGAAAGGCTAAAATAGAATATAGTGGTTCTTATACGCATAAATTTGTCGGTTTACAGCCTAAAATGATGAGTATTGACCAATGGAGTGAAGCTATTATTACTACTCGTCACAACGATGGTTTAGGTGATGATGACCAATGGATTAAATATGCACAGCTTGCTCAAGCTTATAAAGGTGGATATATTGATTTATCTAAAAATCCGAATCCGATACCCGCTTTCGGTGATGTGGACGATTATGTCTTTATGGATACTAACTGGCAGGATGTATTGTTTGGCAATGCAGGTTCTACGCAGCACAATTTGAGCGTATCCGGTGGAAACGAAAAGTCGTTGTATCGTCTTTCTGTAGGTTATATGTATGATGATAGTACCTTGAAATGGGGAAATAATAATAATAAACGTTTCAATGTTCGTTTGACGAATACGGTAAAGTTGACGGATAGGTTTACTATCGAATCCGTGATGGCTTATAACCGCCAGGATCAGGTGTCTCCAACGATGATTGACAGGGTTCTGACTTCCAGTTATCCCCAGCCGGGATTGCCTTCCTCTACTATGGATGGCAAACCTTATCATTGGGGTGGAAATTATACTCCCAACTGGTATGCAGAACTGGGAGGTGATAATAAATTGAAAGTATCCGGTATTAATATTAGTGAGAATTTGAAGTATCAATTTACTTCTTACTTGGATGCAGTAGTCAATTTAGGTTACAATACATCTACTGCGACACGTGATGGAGTAAAGAACAGCATTACTTGGTACACCTATGACGGAACGTTGAGTACGGCAAAGACAAATGCTATCAATAATCCTAATCAGGCCTCTACGGAATATTCGAAATCTTTTGCCCGTACTGATTACTACTCTGTTTCAGGCTATTTGAATTATCACCAGACATTGGGAGAAAAACATAATGTTACAGCTATGCTTGGTGCACAATATAATTTGAAAGAGTATGATTATACAGTGGTGACAGCGAAGGATGTGCAGAGTTCATTGGAAATATTGAATGGATCGGGTGAAATAACATTGAAAAACTCGGCAAAAACCTCCGGTCCAAGTAAATGGCATGAAGCTATGATGTCATATTTCGGACGTTTCAATTACAATTATATGTCTAAGTATCTGTTGGAAATGAATCTCCGTTATGATGGTTCTTCTAAGTTCCGTCCTGAGAACCGATGGGATTTCTTTTATGGATTCTCGGGTGGATGGCGTCTTTCCGAAGAGGAATTTATGAAAAACGTGAAATTTGTCAATGAACTAAAATTGCGTCTTTCTTATGGAGTCGTTGGTAATCAGTCAGGTATTTCACGTTATGATGGTATGCAGTTATACAACTTTAATTCAGTCAATGGGGCTTACATTGGTGATGGAAGAATCTCCTATATTAAGACTAGCGGTGAAATTGCTACTATGGGACGTAGTTGGGAACGTATTCATAATTATAACTTAGGATTGGACTTTCATTTGTTTGACAGCCGCTTGCAGGGTACGGTAGAATTGTTTATGAAGAAGAATAACAATATGCTGATAGCAGTTGCTTATCCGGGAATTCTGGGAGATAAAGCTCCTGCTTCCAATAGTGGAAAATTTGAAGCAAAAGGATATGAAGGAACTGTGACATGGTCGGATAAAATTGGAAAAGTGAACTATCATGTGGGAGGTACATTTACCTATGCTGATAATAAACTGGTAGACTATGGTGGAGTGACGGTATTTAAATCCGGCTTTGTAGACAAACAACAGGGATACTCGTTGAACTCGGTATTCGGTCTGAAATATTGTGGAAAGATTCAGACAGAAGAACAATTGCGCAAGTACATTTATAAATATTATAATAGTAACGGTATAGGTATGCCGAAGGATCTCCGTTTGGGTGATAATATGTATGAAGATGTAAACGGTGATGGTAAGTTGGATGAAAAGGATTATGTTTATTTGGGTTCGGATGATCCGAAAATTTCCTATTCGTTCAATGTCGGAATAGAATGGAATAATTTTGATTTGTCTGCTGTATTCCAAGGTACGGCCAAACGAACCATTTTCCGTGACGAAAGTAATGATAATTATCGTATACCGATGCGAGCCGCTCACTTGAATTCAACGACACAATCTGTGGGAAATGTGTGGAGTCCTGATAATAGAGACGGACGCTATCCGACATATACTAATATTAGTACGATTAATAATTATAATTATCAGTGTTCTTCTTGGTCGGTAGAAAATGGTAATTATCTGCGTCTGAAGAGTTTGACATTAGGCTATAACTTCCCAGCTTCATTGCTTAGCAAGACGAAAGCGATCAGCAGACTTCGTATATACGTATCTGGAGCCGATTTGTGGGAAGTGAGTAAGATTAACGATGGATGGGACCCCGAAGCTTCACGCAAGGTATCCGGTAATGGACGTTTCCCGTTCAATCGTACTTGTACTGTCGGATTAGATGTAACCTTTTAATACTTAGAATATGAAAATAGTAAATACAATAAAAACTATATTGCTGCTTTCGGTAGTCGTGATTTTACCGTCTTGCCTTGATCTTGATCCGCAAGATCAAATGTCGGATGCAAATTTGTGGCAGACTCCAAATGATTATAAACTGTATGCTAATCAGTTTTATGAATGGACTCGTGATTTTTCGAGTGCCGTATATGATGGTCCTCATAGTGATACCCGTTCGGACTTGATGACTTCAAGTAGCTACAATGAATATAGTAAGGGAATTAATAATATTCCGGTGTCGGATGGAAATTATACGGGAGCTTATACAAAGATTCGTTATGCTAATATTTTGTTACAAAAAGCAGAAAGTTATCCTAACCCGACAGACATAGCACGCTATGTTGCTGAAGCTAAATTCTTTCGTGCATACGAATATTTTGATTTACTTCAGTTATTTGGAGATGTAATTGTGGTGACTGAACCTATTGATATCACCGATCCGAAAATGAATGCCCCTCGTGATGACCGTTCGAAAGTGGTAGACCTGATCATTGAAGATTTGAAGCAAGCCATTCCTGATTTACCGAAAGAGAATGCTATTGCAACAGCTGATAAGGGACGTGTTTCACAGGGAGCTGCCCAGGCTTTTCTTTCTCGTGTGGCGTTGTATGAAGGTACATGGCAGAAATTTAGGACAGGGGATGTAACTCGAATCAATGATTTGCTTGATATTGCTGCTGAGTCTGCTTGGGAAGTAATTGATAGTAAGCAGTATGAAATATTTAAACCGGCGGAATTAGGTACAGATGCTTATAAATATCTATTTATTTTAGAAGATGTTCAGTCCAATCCGGCTAATATTAAGAAAGATAAAAATAAGGAATATATTTTCTCACGTCGTCATGATGAAGTGATTGCTCCAATCGGTAAGAATATTACTAAGAATTGTTTTGCCAATGTACAATGGGTAACTCGTAAATTGGCGGAAATGTATTTGGGAGCGGATGGACTTCCAATTGACAATGCGCAGTCGACTGCCGGTGTTGACTATTCTACTCCAGACAACGAGTATGCAAAACGTGATAACCGCATGACGAATACTTTAATGGCACCGGGACGGAAATATTGGAATAACAATGCTTCTCATACCACTTGGACAGATGCGGATAAAGCTGCTTTTGATAATAAAGATTTCTATCCGACTAGTGGTAGTGGATATAACAATCAAAAATGGGCAACGGAACGTAATGTGAAAGATGAATATGAAGGATATGACTTTCCGATTATTCGTTATGCTGAAGTGTTACTGAACTATGCCGAAGCGGTATTTGAGAGAAATGCGGATGCAGAAGGTAACATCATGGATGCTTCTAAAGTGGATGCAGCATTGGTATATTTGAATGAGGTTCGTCAACGTGTGAATCCGAATATGCCGGGACTCACTACTTCTTTTGCTACTACTCATAATCTGAAAATGCGTGAAGAGATTCGCCGGGAGCGTACAGTGGAACTTTTCAATGAGGGCTTCCGTATTGATGATTTGAAACGTTGGAAAATTGCTGAAACGGAAATGCCGGAGAATATGTTAGGCGTAAAATGGAACACGTCCGGTGATTGGGCAACGTGGGCCGGAAAATGGTCTCCTTCTTATTCGTTGGAAGATGGCTGTTTGCTTATCGAAACCAATCGTGTGTGGAGTAATAAAAATTATCTTTATCCACTGCCGTCAGACCAACGTCAGTTGAATCCTAATATCGGTCAGAATCCGGGATGGTAATGTCGGGAAAAACTGATTTTATATGTTGAACATTAAAAGAATAGAATTATGAAATATACATTATTGAGTCTAGGCTTAGTGGCTGTTTTCTCATTGTCGGCATGTGATGACGGTAAGGTATTTGGTGATGGGCTGGATGAAAAGACACTAATCTCCGAGATTGAATTGACCAATGTGGAGAATGGAAAATTAACATTGGCTGCAACTGTAGATTATACAGACTCTTTGATTACTTATAAATATTCTCCGGAACAACCGAGTAACCCTAAGGTTAAATGGACATCATCGAATGAAAAAGTAGCTACTGTGTCACAGGATGGACTTGTGCATGCTGTAAGTGCAGGTAAGGCAAATATTATGATTACTCCGGAAGTAGGCTTTGGTGCAACAGCTCTTTTTGAATTGACTGTTGTGCCTGAATTTAAGCCGATTACAGATTTTGAATTTACGGAAGCCGATAAGGCTGAGCTATTTGCTTCAGAAGAAAGGACATTGAAACCAACCATTCTTCCGGCAGACCGTACTTATTCTACGATAACATGGAAAAGTAGTGATACGTCTATTGCGACTGTAACGAAGGATGGTGTAGTGAGAGGCGTTGATGGTGGAGAAGAGGGAAGAACTGTTACCATTACTGCTGTTTCTTTGGATAGAGGAGGGTATGAGGAATCTTTTGAATTAAAGATAATGCCGATAATCTATATTGATGAAATCACATTCGGGACACAAGAAGATTTGTTGCCGGGTGAAAGTGTGAAACTGAATTTCACTACCTATCCGGAAAATGCAACCGTAGCTTCTTTGACGTGGACTAGTAGTGATCCGAATGTTGTAGAAGTAAGTGACCAGGGAGTTGTAACTGCCAAGAAATATGGTGAAGTTACTATTATGGCTGCTACAACTATGGGACAGGAGTTTTCCACAACTGTAAAAGTTCCTAAGGGCTTGATAAAGGAAGACTTTGATGGAGAGACTACTTCTTGGTTTACAAACTTCAAGGGAGCATCAGGAGAAATCAAAGATGGTAAATTTGTAGTGACAATGGGATCACAAAATAATGAAAAATGGCGTGGAGATATCGCTTTGAGTCTAGATGGCAAGAAGACTGAGAATACATTTGTAGATCCGGATAACTATCCGTATGTTGCGATTAAAATTAGTGGCATAGGTTTTGAAGGTGGCACTGGTAATCTTACTTTTGATACGTCTTTGGGAACATATAAGAAGAATGGTGCTAATGGACATGAAATTATGTACGGTACGGATCAAATACCTGTTTATTATTATGATCTTACAATAGAAAATACGTTTGTAAATAAGTCAGGAGCTACTACATTAGATGGAGTAACAGAATTCAAAACGTTCCAGTTTAAGGTTGCTGATGTCTTGAAGTCTAAATATCCGGCTGGTAAATATGAGGTATATTGGATTAGAACATTTAAAACTAAAGAGGCTTTGACAGAATATGTAAATGCTAATAACTAATTGAATCATGGGAACAAAAATATATATATTATCAACGATGCTTGCACTCAATTTGAGTGCATGCACCGATATCCAAGATGGCACTACTGATATTGATTCATGGCCAGCTATAAATGAATATACATTGAATCATCCTTGTATGCTTCATACGGATGCTGATTTTACTTATGTGAAGTCTAAATTAACTCGGACTCCTTGGAGCGAAGGATTGGATAAATTGAAAAATTCGGGATATTCTTATTCTAATTATACTCCTGAAGCACAAGAAATCTTAGGGCGTATGGATGACAAGAATTGGTCTGCTACATTTCCCGATTGGTGGAATAATTATACTTATTTCTATGAAGATGCAGCAGCGGCTTATCAATTAGCCCTTCGCTGGAAACTAGAAGGTGACATAGCTTGCGGACAAGCTGTAGTTAGAATCTTGAATGAATGGGCTACTACTTGCAAAGGACTTGTTCGTGTCAAGAGTCTTGCCAACGATAGAACGTATGATCCGAATGGAGAAATTGCGGACCCGAATGAATATTTGATTTCTATTAATGTTCATCAGATGGTAAATGCTGCAGAAATCATGCGTACAGACGAAACTCTTTTCAAGAAGGATGAATTGGCTGCATTTCAAACAATGGTAAAGAATGTTTTTTATCCGGCTGCTTCTGATTTTCTGGCTCATAGAGAAAGTTGCAAACAGCACAGTTGGTTAAATTGGGATCTGGCACAGATGACTTCTATTTTGTCTATTGGCATTCTTTGTGATGATCAGGATATGATTAATGAGGCTATTCTTTATTTTAAATATGGAGTAGGAAATGGTTGTATTGACAATGCAGTACCTTTTCTTCATCAAGATCCGGATGGTCATGGAATGTTAGGGCAAGGACAGGAGTCCGGTCGTGATCAGGGTCATGCAACGCTTTGTGTTTCTTTGATGGGGGCATTCTGCCAAATGGCATATAATATCGGTGAGGATTTGTTTGCTTATGATGGAAACAAGGTGCTTGCTATGGCTGAATATACGGCTAAATATAATTTGTGGAAAGACTTTGATGATACTTCTTCCACATCAGATGAGAAATTTGTGTATCGTAAAAAAGATTTCCCCTATACCTATTATGAGAATTGTAGCTGGCAGTGCCCTGAACTTTCTTCTCAGGAAAAGAATGATAAATCGAGAGGTGAAATACGTCCTTGTTGGGCTTTGATTTATAATCATTATAAAACCAAAGGCTTGGATGCATATTATACCAAACAGTTTATGGATGGCATGGGTGTCGAAGGTGGTGGAGGACATTACGGAAGCACAAGTGGTGGATTTGACCAATTAGGGTTTGGTACACTAATGTACACAAGAGAATAAAATATTATTTTCTAAAAATAATTATGAGGGGATTAGGTATTTACCTAATCCCCTTCGTATATATAAGCAAATAGGTCAGTAAATAGATTGTTTGAAAAGGAAATTAGATTCAGTTTTCTGAGAGATTAGTTTTATCTATGAGGTAGAAAGAATCTGTTTTTAGGAATAACATTTGAATTTAGAAAAGAATTATTAGTTAGGTACTATGCGTAAAAAGATTCTGTTTTTAGCAGGAATGATGGCTTGCTGTTCATTGGCAGGTGCACAAGAAATTTCTAAGACCTGGGTGGCTGATAAGGGAAATGGAACTTATCAGAACCCGGTTCTTCATGCAGACTATTCGGATCCGGATGTATGTGCAGCCGGAGATGATTTCTATATGACAGCGTCCAGTTTTAATTGTATTCCCGGAATTCCTATTCTTCATTCCAATGATTTGGTTAATTGGTCGTTAGTAAACTATGCGTTACCGGTTCAGGAGCCGGAAGCCTTCTTCGATAAGGCACAGCATGGCAAAGGCGTATGGGCGCCGGCCATTCGTTTTCATAACGGAGAATTTTATATTTACTGGGGGGATCCGGATTATGGAATCTATATGATTAAAACCAAAGACCCGAAAGGAAAATGGAGCAAGCCGGTATTAGTGAAAGCAGGGAAAGGAATGATTGATGCAACTCCTTTGTGGGACGAAGACGGGAAAGTATATTTGATACATGCTTATGCCGGAAGCCGTAGTGGAGTGAACAGTATCCTCGTCATTTGCGAACTGAATGCGGAAGGAACAGAAGTTATTTCCGATCCGGTGATGGTGTTCGACGGAAATGATGGAAAGAATCATACCGTAGAAGGACCGAAGCTCTATAAACGCAACGGATACTATTATATTTTTGCTCCGGCAGGAGGGGTAGCAACCGGTTGGCAATTGGTACTTCGCTCAAAGAACATCTATGGCCCTTACGAATCGAAAATCGTGATGGCACAAGGAAAGACAACGATAAACGGACCTCATCAGGGTGGCTGGGTAGACACCAATACAGGAGAATCCTGGTTCGTCCATTTTCAAGATAAAGGCGCTTACGGACGTGTGATTCATCTGAATCCGATGATGTGGGTAAATGACTGGCCTGTAATCGGAGTGGACAAGGATAAAGACGGTTGCGGTGAACCTGTAACGACTTATAAGAAACCGAATGTGGGAAAGACCTATCCGATCGTTACTCCGCCGGAGAGTGACGAATTCAATACCCGGCATTTGGGATTACAATGGCAATGGCATGCCAATAAAAAAGACACTTACGGGTTTACTACCGATTTGGGATTTATCCGTCTTTATGCAGGCAGCCTTTCGAAAGAGTTTGTGAACTTCTGGGAAGTTCCTAATCTGTTGATGCAAAAGTTCCCGGCTGAAGAGTTTACAGCTACGACCAAGCTGACATTTACTGCCAAGCAGGATGGAGAACAAACCGGAATTATTGTGATGGGATGGGATTATAGTTATCTTTCTATTCGCAAGGCGGGGGATCAGTTTATTCTGCAACAGGCAGTTTGTAAGGATGCGGAACAGCAAAATCCCGAACAGATAAAAGAATTGGCAAACATTCCGGTAAAATATCTAAAGATGCCGGGAGTAGCAGATAATGAATGGCAAACAGTTTATTTACAGGTAAAGGTTCGGAAAGGAGCCATTTGTACATTTGCTTATAGTCTGGACGGGAAGAAATATACGACAGTGGGAGAGTCTTTCACAGCCCGTCAAGGCAAATGGATCGGAGCCAAAGTTGGAGTATTTTGTGTAACTCCGAATGAGGGCAATCGTGGATGGGCAGATGTAGACTGGTTCAGAGTCAATTAAAAATTAAGAATTAGAAATTAAAGTAGATATATCAGATTAAGATGAAAAAGATTGTAGTAGGTCTGGCTGTGGTGTTAGGTTTCTGTACGTGTGCTCATCAGCCTTCCGGTACATTGGATGTGAATAAGGCATTGGACTACTGCGCAAAGCAGACACAACGTACACTTACGGAACTGAAAACAGATTCCGGAATTGACTATACAATGATGCCACGCAATATCATGGCTGACGAACAACATTGGAATTGTCGTAAGGCGACGAAGGAGGAGTGGTGTGCTGGTTTTTGGCCAGGAGTACTTTGGTATGATTACGAATATACAAAAGATAAGCAAGTGTTGGAAGAAGCGGAGAATTTCACTCACTCATTGAAGTTTCTTTCTCATATTCCAGCTTACGATCACGATTTGGGATTTCTTGTATTTTGTAGCTACGGAAATGGTTATCGTCTGACTAAGAATCCGGCATATAAACAGGTGATATTGGACACTGCCGATACATTGGCTACCTTGTTCAATCCAATTGTAGGAACAATTCTTTCATGGCCTCGTGAGGTAGAACCGCGTAATTGGCCTCACAATACAATCATGGACAATATGATTAATCTGGAAATGCTTTTCTGGGCAGCTAAGAATGGCGGTAATCCTTATTTGTATGACATTGCCGTGTCTCATGCGGACAAAACGATGAAAAGCCAGTTCCGTCCTGATTATACTTCTTATCATGTGGCTGTATATGATACAATCACAGGCAATCTGATTAAAGGTGTTACTCACCAGGGATATGCAGATAGTACAATGTGGGCGCGTGGACAAGCATGGGCTATTTATGGATATACTGTGGTCTATCGTGAGACAAAAGATCCTAAATACTTGGATTTTGCTCAGAAGGTAACGGATGTTTATTTGGATAGACTCCCTGAGGATAAAGTTCCTTATTGGGATTTTGATGATCCGAGTATACCGAATGCTCCCCGTGATGCTTCGGCAGGAGCGGTGGTTGCTTCTGCTTTGCTCGAATTGTCTACCTATCTTCCTAATGGAACAGGAAAACGTTATAAGGATGCGGCAATCGAGATGTTGACAAGTCTCAGCTCCGACAGTTACCAGAGTGGTGAAAGTAAACCTTCTTTCTTGCTTCATAGTGTAGGACACTGGCCGAATCACTCGGAAATAGACGCTTCTATCATTTATGCTGATTACTATTATATCGAAGCGTTGTTGAGGTTGAAACGTCTGCAAGAAGGATACGGAGTGCTTGGATAATAAGGCTCTTTTGAATACTGGTAAGAATAATAAATGCTCTGCAAGAAAGATTCATTCGTTGCAGAGCATTTTTACTGGTTAGGTTTAGGGCTATTTATTGTTTTACCTTAATGATGTCATAATTCAAATCACTAACGGCTTCCTGTAGGCTGTCATTTACCAATCGAAGAGTTGTATCATTCACAATTACGAAATACATGGGAGCTTCACCACTTTTCGGGGTTAATTTGACTGCAGTAACAGGTTTTTTGTTTACCACCTTATGTATTGTCTGTTGCTTTCCATTGGAAGTGAAAGTCTTGTTCTGACCTTGGCCTTGAGCGTCCAGGTAAGTCATATCCAGTGTGTAAGTAGTATCAACACCATCAGTTGCAGCATTCAGGGTTAACACATAATCGATACCCGGACCGTCGGCAGCAGGAAGAGTACCGGCATAGACTTCTGTCATTTCGGTAATCGGAGTCATAGCGAGGGCAAGACTGTCTGCTTGTGCCTCTGCGGCTTTGTTGGCTTTTGATTGGCAAGATGCCAAAGCAGCTACGACGGCTGCTAACATAATTACTTTTTTCATTGCTAAGTGCTTTAAGTTAATATAAATATAGTGAGCTATCGCTCGGTTTTACTTTATTCCTCTTCCCGTTTGATGACAAGTAGTTTGTCTACTCGTCCCCGATCCATATCCACTACTTCGAATTGCAGATTCTTGTATGTGAAGATGTCTCCGGCTTTCGGGATACGACCAATCAGGAACATTGCCAGTCCGCCTAAAGTTGTGAAGTCTTCGGATTTCAGGTCTTCGTATGATAAAATTCCCATCTCTTCCATAAAATCGTCAATGTTCATTGAAGCTTCTACCAACATCGAACCATCCTGCCTTGTGATGATTTCTTCTTCTTCCGTTTCGTCCTCTTCAAGGATGTCTCCGAAGATACTTTCCGTCAGGTCGTGCAGTGTGATAATACCTTCCGTACTACCATACTCGTTAACAACAACTCCGAACTTGTTTTTGTTCTTCTTAAATAGCTCTAAAACTTTATTTGCATACAAACTTTCCGGAATAAAGAGAGGGGGACGGGCTATTTCACATAAGTTAAACTTCTGCTGGTTACCGACCATCAGGATAATATCTTTCACGGACACTACACCGATAATCTCATCTTTCCGCTCGTCTACCAATAGATATTTGCTGTAATGTTCCTCTTCGATCACTTTCATTACCTTTTCCCGCGTATCATCCGGATGAAGGATAATGAGATCCCTGCGGTGTGTCATCAACTCATTGGCTCGCTTGTCCGAGAAGCGGAACACATCACGTATCATTTCCGTTTCCTCTTTGTCAATCACACCCTGTTCCGAGCTTTGGTGAAGAATCATCTTAATCTCCTCCTGTGTCATAGGGCGTTCTTCACTTTTCAGACCGATGAGCTTATTCAACAAACGGGTGGATATACTGAGTAACCAGACAAAGGGGTAGGAGACTTTTGTCAGCAGAATCATAATCGGACTGAATAAGATGGCATATTTCTCCGGATTACTAAGAGCAATGGATTTAGGGACCAATTCTCCGATAATGAGAGAAAGATAGGTAATGACTGCTACCGTAGTAATCATGGCAAGATTACGCGCATAAGCTTCAGCTCCCGGAATAAGGGAGAATAGAGGAACGAGATCATCGGCAATGGCTACTCCACCATACGCACCGGATACGATACCGATCAGGGTAATACCTATCTGGATGGTGGATAAGAACTTTTCCGGTTCTTCCAACTGTTTCAGAACTCCGCGTGCGGATTTGTTACCTTTAGCGACAAGTGTTTCAAGACGTGCTTTGCTGGATGATACCAGCGCAATTTCATACATGGCAAAAATGCCATTCAGTATGAGTAAGAAAAGAATTATAAGAAATTCCATAAATGGATTAAAATGGTTATTGCTTCGAAATTACATGAAATCAAGACACTATGCAAATCTGTGTAATAGATTAATGATTTTTTAATACTAGTGGATTCTTTTTATCGGAAAAAGAAAAGGAGATACAAAGGTTGTAAAACCAACGTATCTCCTTTTTCCGTCCAATTCAGGAAGGATGTCTGTTATTTTTTAGCATAAGTATCCGCCTTTGCTTTGGCTCGCTCGATTCGCTTCATTGTATCGGGATGTGAAGAGAACATCTTTTGGAGATAAGAAGGTTTTTCTGCACCTTCTGAGAGTTTCGCCAGCTTGGTCAGCGAATTAGCCATGGCATAAGGGTCGATACCATTCTTTACACAGAACTCTACACCATAATCGTCGGCTTCGCCTTCTTGTTTTTGTGAATATTGCGCACCTGCCAATGCTTCGGCCATAGCTCCGAGTTCAGAGTCGGTCAGTTTGGCAACCTTGTCGCTGGTAGCACCGGCTGCATTCTTTACAGCCGAACGAAGGTAGGCGTTCTTCATGGCGTCTTTTGAATCGGTATGAACTACATGACCGATTTCGTGACCTACTACGGCCATGACTTCTTCGTCAGTCATTACATCCATTAGTCCGGCACAGATACGTACACTACCGTCACCACAGGCAAATGCATTGATATCTACTACTTCATATACGCCGAAGTTCAGTTTTAGCCCGTCTACTTCTTTAATATGACCGGTCAGTTTTTCCAGGCGTTTGCCGTATTCCGTATCCGGTTTGGTTAATGGATTGTGAGTGTCCATCCATTCCATGTATTCCTTACTCATGTTGGCAATATCGGCATCAGATAATGTTACGGCTGATACTACGTCTTTGCCGGCTTGTAATGCTTTCCCTAAATTAAACTTTTTGCCGAACTGTGCAGATGCTGTCATGCCCATTCCTAAGAGGATAAAGGCGATCATAGTAATTTGTCTTTTCATACTTTTAAAGGTTTTTATATTAATATTCAAATGTAATTCCTAAGGTAGGGAGTAAGGTCCCACTTGACTGCTTGATACGTTTCATTCTATAATGCTGACTATCGGCTGGAGCTTCCGGGTTATCGATAACACCGGTACTCATCAGTACGTCCTGTTGTTTTAGTTTGCTTACGGTGATATTCTGCAAATCCAGATAGAATCCCAGCATACAGTGTTTCAGGTAAAAAGTCTTATCCACACGGATATCTACTTGGGCAAAGGCGGGAAGGCGTTCCTTATTATACCTCGAATAGTCATAATATGCCTTTCCTTGTGCATCCCAGGCAGATACCAGAGAGGATTTCTCTTCATCGTAGGGGGTATAGGGAGCACCACCGATACAACTGACTTTCATTCCGACACTCCATAGATGCGGGAGATTGTAAGTTCCCCGTAGATTGAAGATATATCGGTTATCCCATGCGGATGCGATGTATTCACTTTCTTTATTGTTACGGTATTCACTTTTGAACAGGGTGAAAGAAGAAGCCAGGTTCAACTTTTTGGCAATTAACCATTTTACTAAGATTTCTGCTCCATAAGAACGCCCTTGTGCGGTGGAAGTTAGCAGTTCATTGCCTATCACTCCGTAATCATTTCCTTTGCAGGCCAGTGGAATGCCGTCTACAACGGAGAGCGGAATCTTATCATAATCTTTGTAGAATCCTTCAATGGAAACTTCAAAAGTATCTCCTTTCCGCCAACTGACTCCCAAACTTTCCTGACTGACTTTCATATAGCGGAGGTTGTATTTGTTGGCGTATGCTCCATGATTGTTTTTAAATCCAAGCGCCGTATATGGAGGAAGCTGATAATAAAGTCCGGCATTGCCGCTTACAAACCAGTGATCGGTTAATTGGTAAGAAAGTGATATACGGGGTGATAATTGGTCGGAGAGGGATTTCATTGCCGATGAATAGTTATTGGCATCGGCCCGTAACCCTAAAGAAGCAGTGAAACGTTCATCCATTGAAGAATAATTGACAGTACCGAAAATTCCCCATCGTAAAATATCCAGATAGGTGTGATAGTCGAATATTTGTGCCTGATTCGTGTATATCTTTTGAAAGGTTGTATTAGAGTATTGGCTATAATCTAAGTTCACTCCAAGATTGATTTTCCAGTTTCGGATAGAGGATTTGTTCTCGAAACGGAACTTCGTTTCTTGTTCGGTAGAACGGAGGCGAAGCATTAGATTGTCCGGAACACTTTCGTCATTCTGGCGGTATTTCGTGTTACGGTTGTTCAGATAACTGTGGCTGACGACTATTGATTGTACATGTGCTCCTGCGTAGTGTCGGTAAACAGAGCCCAATGTAAACGTCTCCTGCTTGATCTTAGGCAGGTAGCTGAGAATGTATTCGTTGTCTTCACTATCCGCTTTTGTGTTCAAGCGCATATTGTCGATTCCTCCCAATCCTAAAATAGTCAGTTCATTTTGTTTGTCGAACCTGGTTTTCAATTTGAACTGTACGTCTGTGAAGGTCGGCAAGAAAGGGAGGTCAAGCATATCAAAAAGGAATTGCAGATAGGATTGGCGTACGGATACCAGATAAGAAGTTTTTTCCCCGATATGCCCGTTGGAAGCAAGGGAGACTTCAGAAGCTCCAAGTGTTGCTTTCAGCGAGTTGCGTTCCATATCTCCGTCACGTAATTTGAAATCTAGGACAGAACTGAGTGCATTCCCTTTATCTGTAGGAAAAGCACCGGTATAAAAATTGACTTCACGTATCAAGTCGGCATTGAGGATGCCTACGGGACCACCGGAAGCTCCTTGCGTGCTGAAATGGTTGATGTTGGGAATTTCTATTCCGTCCAGATAAAAACGGTTTTCAGAAGGGGAACCGCCACGTACAATCAAGTCGTTGCGGTAGCCTATTGGTGAAAAGGCAACTCCGGGATAAGACTGTACGATTCGTGAGATGTCCCGGTTGGCTCCCGGACTCTTTTCTATTTCTTGTAGTCCTATGATACGCAGGCTGACAGGGCTTTCCAAATCACGCCGAAAAGGGGAAGCAGTGACAGTAATGCCTTCGAGCTCCGTCAGGTTCTCTTCCATCTCTATCGAGATATTTAAATTCCTGGTGGACAAGATATATTCAGGCGTAGTGACACTTTTGTAGCCGATAGCTGTTGCTTGTAAACGATAGATACCGGGAGGTACCTGCTCTATTGTAAAGTGTCCTTCTGCATTGGTTACGCCACCTTTATTCAGTCCGATGACCGTTACATTGATAAACTCTAATGGTTGACGGCTGTTTTTGTCTATTACTGTTCCTTTTATCTGATGCACAGGTTGAGCTTGAATCAGGAGAAGCAGAAAACTGCAAAAAAAGAAAAAGGTAAGAAGTCGCTTCATACAATTAGAGTTTAGTGGTGCAAAAATAATTAAATTGTTTTATTTCTCGTTTATAAGTTCTATTTTTGTGAGACCTATTAGACAGATTCTTTGATGAAAATGTAAATTTGATTACTGGCAATGATGCGATGAAGGCACACATTGTTCAGAAGACACGGAAGAATTATATATTAAAATAAAATAATACACAATGAAAAAACTTCTGTTAATTACTCTTTTTCTTGGTTGGGCAGCTCTCTCTTTTGCTGCCAAAGTAGATACCTTATTGATTAAAAGTCCTTCCATGAATAAGGATGTGAAGGTGGTGGTAGTAACTCCAGATGTAGCATTGGGGAAAAAAGCGCTAGCTTGCCCCGTTCTTTATCTGCTACACGGCTACGGAGGAAATGCCAAAACATGGATTGGAATAAAACCGAATCTTCCACAAATAGCGGATGAAAAGGGAATGATTTTTGTTTGTCCTGATGGGAAAAATAGCTGGTACTGGGATAGTCCGCTCAATCCGTCATATCGTTACGAGACGTTCATTTCATCGGAGTTGGTTAAGTATATTGACGAGCATTATAAAACGATTGCTGATCGGAAAGGACGTGCCATTACCGGATTGAGTATGGGTGGACATGGAGCAATGTGGAATGCGATCCGTCATAAAGATATATTTGGCGGTGCTGGAACGACAAGTGGTGGAATGGATATCCGTCCTTTCCCGAAGAATTGGGAAATGTCCAAGCAGTTAGGAGATTATGATTCAAATAAAGAAGTGTGGGATAATCATACTGTTATCAATCTGATCGATGGTCTTGAAAATGGAGATTTAGCCATTATAATCGATTGTGGTGAGAGCGATTTCTTCCTGAAGGTGAATCAGAATTTACACCATCGTTTGTTGGAGAAAAAGATTGACCATGATTTTATTACCCGTCCGGGAGCGCATAACGGACAATATTGGAATAACTCTATTGACTATCAGATACTTTTCTTCGATAAGTTTTTCAAGAAATAAATTGTATTGATATGATTGGTGCATTATATTAGTGCCATGATTGTGCCGCTTCTTTGTCACAGTTATCTTTTTAGGAGCCCAATGGGGCTCCTTATTCAATGGCAATTGATATGTTCTGAGTATTGATCTTATTGGAATAATGTGTGCGGCTATAAATGCTCGTAGGTTTTCCTTCGTTGTCGAATGTATAAGAATAAGTAGTATATTCATTATTATTGTTTTCAGGAGTGGAGCGGGCTACCAGATGTTGTGTCGGCTTGCCTAAGATTCCGGCAAATAGGGCGCATTGGTGGAATGAAAGCGGATAAGTTTCTAATAAATCCAAACAGGGCAGGCAATAGTAATTGATTGTTTCTCCGGCTTCATACATTATTTTATTTTCTCCGTAATCAGTGAAAGATTCATTTGTCAGTGACGGGGAAGTAACACTGATCAGCTCTCCGTATTGATAAACAAGCGACAGGGTATGGGAAGCGTTTTCGGGCTGTAGTGTACCATTTATAGATGTAATATTTTCATGCAGTTGAGTTAAGTATCCGTCTGTATATGTAAAATTATATTGGCGTACTTGGGAAATGGTCGTGTATGTACATTGAGTTGCATAACCTTGTTCATTCAATGTATATATCCATTTGTTATCTTCACTATCTATCATGGTGACAAGGTTGTTCTCATATTGTAAAGTTACCTGATGAGAAAGTTCCTGTACAATTTCCTCACCAATGCTGATTGACTGTGTATTGGTATAGGATGTGAGCTTATTATCCGTATATGCATACTCATTCTTTATAGTGTTGATAGCAGTGGAGGTGGTCATATATGTCTCTTCAACTTCGGTCATTACCATTTTAGACATTGTCGGAACAGGTATATTAATCTCATTCCACGTCTTCTCTTTCTCATCATCGTCGGAACAACTGAAAAGTAGAATAGTGGTGATAAATAGTAGAACTACTTTTTTCATTTTAAATGTTATTAAAGCCTTAGCCCTTTACTGCTAAAACGTCGGCTGGCTGGACTGCTTACACTCTTTTCGACCTTGAAGCGAGTCTGTGTTGTACTTTCTTCTGGAGTTTCGTCATCTTTAGGCGGATATGTACCGTCCAATACTCCTATGGCGATCTTCAGCAATCTTTCACTTTTACCATCCTTGTCGAATGTACCGAATGGTAGGAATTCACTGTAATTTGTACTCCCAGCTATTGTGGTTTCACTGACTTTTAAATCGGTAGCTGGAGAAATGGCACCATAAGTATCGTGTTGGGAATTGTAAACTGTACATACTACCGGGTTGACCGACCATAGAAATTCTTCATTAATAAACTGTTCTGTTGCTACATTTTGTCCCTTCGTCGAACTGCCTACAGTAGCAATGGGATATGTATCCTCTAAAAAAAGACTTCTAATGAGCATTTCCGGTGCTCCCATTGTCGTTCCGCTGGTAATGGCGATTAAACTGTGTAAGTTTAAATTAATCTCCCTATCTGTACCGAACAGAATAGTGGCGTCTTTATCCGTATTTTTATCATTATATTCAAGATAAGCCATTGGCTCTCCTAAACGGTCGGCTGAGGTCAGAATAGTACCTAACAACTGAACACAATCCATTGAACCTCCCTCATTGTAACGAAGGTCAAGAATAACAGCTTGTACGCCTGCTTCCTTAAACTTTTGCGAGACACTGCGTAATTCATTGTTGTATTTTTCCGGTTCGGCTTTTGTACCGGCTGTGAAGCTATTGTACATGAGATAGCCTACCCTTATCTTTTTGACCGGCGACTCAATAATCTCATATTTATGTACGGGATTGTCTTCTACTATCTGTGCTGCAGGCATTTCAACGGGGTCATCTATTGGAACAACTCTATATTCCATCATCGGTCCTTCATCTTCCCCGTCACCTCCCTCATTTCCGTCTTCTTCATCTTCTATTTCCACCTCTTTCCACTCGCCCAAAGTCAGTTTTACGGCTTTAGTTCCTTGCAATAAATATGTCTCATATTTCTTACTAATGTAGGAAGTGTCTACTTTCATGATCCAATCACCGCGTTCTAAACCCGCCTGTGCGGCAGGGGAACCTGGAATAACGTAAGTAATCAAAGCGTTGTAGGCAGTGTCAATATCCGGATTTCTAACTAATGAATAATCAAATCCATATGTGGGCAATGGGGTTGCCATAACAGAGTCTACAAATGAATAACTATCCTGCTTCGATTTCACTTTAGACAGGAAAGAGGCAGGTTCTACAAATAAATTTACATCATCATAGGAAGGTAGCTCCTGATACCATAGATAGTTCTGTTGCATGATGTCTAATATCCATGTATCCAATGCTGTTTGGTGGGCATACTCCGGCCAGCGGTCAACACCACAGGAGAAGAAGCCACTGAGAGATACGATGGTCAGGGCGGGTATAAGGATTATCTTTCTTAATTTCGTCATCATAAAAAGCTTTTCACGTTGCAAATGTAGGAAATACTTTGCTTATCTACCACATTTATGGTATAAAAATGCCTTTAATGTGTGATTGGCTGTTAGAGAATCCTGCGTTATCTTTGTGCTTCCAAAATTATCAATAGGCATTAGTAAAATAGAATAAGTGATTAATAAACGGTAATTTCATGAATATAGCTGCATTGTTATCGGGAGGTGTTGATAGTTCGGTGGTTGTTCACTTGCTTTGTGAGCAGGGCTACAAACCGACTCTTTTTTATATAAAGATCGGTATGGAAGGAGCGGAGTATATGGATTGTTCGGCAGAGGAAGATATTGAATTATCGGCTGCTACTGCCCGAAAGTACGGTTTATCTCTTGAAATAGTTGATTTTCATAAGGAATACTGGGAAAATGTAGCGACTTACGCCATTGGTAAGATCCGGCAGGGATTGACACCGAATCCGGATGTGATGTGCAATAAACTGATAAAGTTTGGTTGCTTTGAACAACGCATCGGGAAAGAGTTTGATTTTACGGCTACCGGTCATTATGCTACTACGATACAGCGTGATGGAAAAGTGTGGCTGGGTACGGCAAAAGATCCCGTAAAAGACCAGACGGATTTTCTTGCACAGATTGATTATCTGCAAATTTCCAAACTAATGTTTCCCATTGGAGGATTGACGAAACATGAGGTGCGTGAAATTGCAGATGCGGCTGGATTACCCAGTGCCAAAAGAAAAGACAGTCAAGGCATTTGCTTTTTGGGAAAGATAAACTATAATGATTTTGTCCGTCGTTTTCTTGGCGAGCGGGAAGGAGTGATTGTAGAATTGGAAACCGGAAAGAAACTAGGTACACATCATGGTTATTGGTTTCATACTATCGGGCAACGGAAGGGGCTTGGTTTGAGTGGAGGTCCTTGGTTTGTTGTTAAAAAGGATATTCAGGAAAATATCATTTACGTATCTCGCGGCTACGGTGTAGAGACCCAATATGGGAATGAATTCCAAATGCGTGATTTTCATTTTATAACGGATAATATTTGGAAGGGTCAGGATAAGGAAGTGGATATAACCTTTAAAATTCGTCATACTCCTGAATTTACTAAAGGGAAGCTCATTATGAAGGGAGATAATCAGTTTCATATCCTATCTTCTGAAAAGTTACAAGGCATTGCTCCGGGACAGTTTGGAGTGATTTATGATAAAGAAGCGCGGATTTGTGTGGGAAGTGGAGAGATTATCTGTTAAATATTTTTTTTGAGTGGCGAAGATTGAATAAACAAGATTATTTTCATTACTTTTGTTTCGTAGAATTATAAATAAAGGAGGTTTGATTATGACAACGATGGAATTCCCAACAAGATGCGGTGTTAAACCTTCTTTATATCTATGATAAGGCGGATAAGGCTCTTGAAAACACATCAGATATAGTATTCCGCTAAATCAACAATTCCCGCCCGCATGGCATATTTGGTGGCTTCATGCACATTATTTACGCCTAACTTGCGGAAGATATTTTTACGGTGGCTGTTAATCGTATGAAAACTAAGGTTTTTCTCTGCTGCAATCTCTTTTGTCGTTTTGCCCAGTGCGATTTCTTTTAGAATATTCTTTTCTGTTTGCGTTAGCAAATGATTGTCTGTGGATGAGGTAACAGACGGAGAGCCAGTTCCCGAAAGCAATAGGTTGCTGACATGATTGCAGATATATCTTTGTTTGCGGATAGCGCATTGAATAGCAGTGATAATTTCTTCTTTGGAATTATCTTTCATTACTACTCCAAAAGCCATGCTGCTAAATAATATTTGTCGAAGGAAGTTGAGACTTAGCTCATCGGAGAATAGAATCCAATCGGCCTTTTTAAACCTTTCCTGCAGAACGATCAGTTCATCTGCCCCGGCAAAATTGAATAGTGTGTAATCAAGAATAACCACTGCTTGCGGATACAATCGCAGCAACTGAATCAGCTCTGCTTTATTATCAGCTTCTAAAAGCGCGGATACATCTTTTTGCTTGGTCAGTAGGAACATCATTCCCGCTTTGCTGATATCTTGATTGTCTGCAATGATAAATTCTCTCATAATAGGAATAGCTAAATAAAAACTCCGCTACAAATGTACATATTTTGTGCGATTTGTAGCGGAGTTTTAATTAGATTCTTGAATTCAGATTACCAGGAACGTCCTTTGAAAATGTTGGATTGGTCAAGCGGAACGATATTTCCGTTCAATGTCAGATTGTTGTTATTGAAGTTCGGGCTGATTGTAACCGAAGCTGTATTATTTCCACTGCTCATGTTGATAAAGACCTGAGCGGAAATACCAATACCTTGAACGCTGAATGAACAGTTCACATTTCCTTTCTTGTCAATGTTCATTTTCATATCAGAAGAATTACCATCTACAGTGACACCACCGATCCCGTTAGGGCCTGGATAAGCTGTATTGAAAGCAGTCTGCACAGTGGCTCTGTTGCCATTCATCAAGACGAAGTTGGTGTTTGAAGTCACGAAAGCACTCATTCCATTGCGGAAGATTACTTGATTGGCTTCCAATACAAATTGCTTGTTCTTTAAAGCCTGTACAGCTTGTTGATAGGCTGCCATGTCCTGTACTTGTTCTTCGGCGCGGAGTTTCGCTCTTTCTGCGTCTCTTTGAACTTTTCGTTCTGCGCGGCGGGTTGCTGCGTTACTTTCCTGTGCATACATCATCGTGCTTGCACTTACTAATACTAATGCTAATAATGCAATAAACTTTTTCATAACTTTTTTTTGTTTAGGTTTAATACGTTGTCCGTTTATTGCAAAAACAAAGAGTATGCCGGATTGTTCACGAACGTCGTGCAATTTTGTATCCGATAGCTGCGACGGCAATACTCATTAAAGGGCTGATAATGTTGAAAAAGCAATAGGGAAGATATACAAGTGTGGGCACACTTAAAATGGTGGCCTGAGTCATCCCGCAACTGTTCCATGGGATCAGTACGGATGTAACGGTTACTGCATCTTCCGTCGTGCGGCTTAGTAAGCAACTTTCATATCCTTTCTTGGCATATATGTCACGAAACATATTCCCCGTCAGAATGATACTGATATATTGGTCGGCTGTTGCCAGATTAAGAAACAAGCCTGAGCAAACCGTACCTCCTACCACACTGACCGTCTTTTTCATAAATCGAACAAAGATTGAAGTGATACTACCCAACATACCGCTGGCCGTCATTGCTCCACCAAAACACATGGCACACAGAATGAGCCAAATCGTATTCAGCATTCCGGACATGCCGCGTGTGGCAATCAAATCTGACAGAACGGCATTGTCTGTGTGCAGACTTGTACTTCCATATATCGTTATCATTAATCCTTTGAACAATGAATCGAAGCCGGAAGTTGCCATTCCGGAAACCTCCTGTAATAACTCCGGCTGGAAAATCAAAGCGAAGACTCCTGCCAGCAGTGTCGATAAGAACAGGGTAATGATGGAAGGAATCTTACGGGCGATTAATATGCCTGTTGCAATAGGTACAATCAAGAGCCAGGGAGTAATGTGGAACTTTTCATTCAAAGCAGTTGCCACTTCGGTGATATGTTGTGTATTGCTGGCATCGTGTGAGAATCCTGCCACAGTAAAAATAATCAAAGTGATTATGAGGGAAGGAACTGTCGTTATCATCATGTATCGGATATGCCGGAATAGTGGAGTATCAGTTACGGAAGCTGCTAATATGGTTGTTTCCGATAGAGGCGAGACCTTATCTCCAAAATAAGCTCCGGAAATAATGGCTCCTGCAATCCATCCCTCTTCAAATCCTTGTGCCCTGCCGATACCCATCAGTGCGATTCCAATGGTAGCAATGGTAGTCCACGAACTACCGGTCATAACGGAAATAAGTACACAAATGATACAGGTGGATGCTAAGAAGAAACTGGGATGTATGATTTGCATTCCATAATAAATCAAAGTAGGTACTACTCCGCTGATCATCCACATTCCACTTAATGCACCGATAATCAATAGAATGATAATAGCCGTTGCCACTCCGGCCACATTGTTTGTGATGGCAATCTCATAATCTTTCCAAGGAATTTTGTAGAATGCCATACCGATAAGAATACAAATAGCGGTAGTGGTGAGTAATGATACTTGACTTCCTCCACTTAAAGCATCACTACCGAAAGTATGGATAGTACCGAATAATAATAGTATAAGTACGATAATTGGTATCAGGGATACAAAAGGGGAGGGGGCTTTTTTCATATTAAGTTCTTTAATGCTCTATATTATTTTGGTTTGCAAAGATATAACAAAATGATCGAAATTCTTAGCGTTATGGAACGAAGCAATAAAAATTAGTATAAGTTTATATATTCTTGGTACATAGAATCAGCCCCAATTTACCTTACGTTTTAGCCACCAATATCGTATGAAAAGTATTCCGGTCAGAATCAGAGCGATAGATAGTCCGGTGTAGAAAACGGAAATAAAACTGTCGGGTAATAGATGGAAACTCCGGATGGTAATGCCTAGAGAGATCATGAATATCATAATGATCCAACTCTTTACATCAAAAAAAGAAAAAGGGCAGTTACGGGTTTTCTTTTTCTCGTCAATTCGCCGGGTGTGTTTATAATAAAGTCTTTTAAAGATGAGTACGAAGAATAACAGGAAAACTACAGTTGCTTCTCCGATTTTGAACATCCAGTCTTGGGAGTTGTTTAACCATGTAATGATTCCTATTCGTAATATATTGATACCGGCTGTAATCCATACTGCGCCGGCTGTAATGAGTAAGATTTGTTTGTTGACTCCGTATTTCATTCGCTTTACTTTTTTGCTATAAACGGTTTTACTGCGTATTTTGTTGAGTCATTTCTTATGATTTATAATTCATTTTATGAAAAAAGTGGTGGAAACCGTATTCCCTTCCCCATCAACGGCTGTCAGAGAGTGTTTTCCCGGTTCAGGTTGCAAGGATATTTTATGAAAATCCTGTGTTTGCATCATATATATATCATCGAGATGCCAGAAAACGATTGCTTCGGGATTGTTGTGAGCCAGTTCGACAGTGATGAATCCTTTGTTACCATCCAATTGTTTCGGTAGCTTGATTCGTGCATTCATCGGAGGATAAATGAATTGCATGGGTTGGAAACTATCTTCTCCGCAACCTGATTTGAACGGAGGAAGAGGCTTGTATTCCGGATGATGCTGTTTATAATACCATTCCCACACAGGAGGCAGTGCGAACCATGACCTTTGGAAAGTAGGCTCCGTATTGGCACAATTCTCATAAATACGATATTTCTCGTCGGCAGATAAAGTAATGAAGTGATGATATGGGCAGGATTCCGTTCGCAGTCCGGAGGGAAGTATAAGCACTGTGTCCGTCTCCTCGCAGAAGCGTCCTTTCAAATGACCGGACTGACGGCATACCTCTGCATCAATAAAAACACCGGTCGGACGTTCAAACCACGATGAAGAGGGAAGATAGTTGAATACATCGAATAATACGGGACCTGCCGTTTGTGCGCCCACTAATCCCGGTTTTCCTTCACCGGTTGCGTTTCCTACCCATACGCCGACTGCGTAACGAGGAGTGACGCCTACCGCCCAAGCATCCCGGAATCCATAACTCGTTCCTGTTTTCCAGGCGATGGTCTGCATGGAAGGGATGGACTTCCAATCGATCTCTTCGGGGCGGTTGACTTCTTTTAGCGCGTCGAAAGTTTGCCACACTGCACCCTTGTCCCAAGTGAATTTTTGTTGTATCGCTTCGTTTTTGTTCTCTTCTCCCATTAAGATGTCGGCTTCTTTTTGAGGGACTGCATCACTATGCTGATTCGGAATCAGGCTTCGTCCCATTTGTGCGTACGCATTTGTTACATCCCATAAAGTGGCTTCTGCTCCTCCCAGAATCAGGGATAAACCGTAGTGGGACGATGGACGGGTGATTGTTTTGAATCCAGTCTGTTGCAGGAAATTATGAAATTTGGGAACACCATATTTTTGTAACATTGTCACAGCTGGAATATTCAGTGAACGGGAAAGTGCTTCCGAAGCGGGCACAGCCCCCTCATACTGCCTGCTGAAATTCTGCGGACTGAATCCGTTTATGTTAATGGGGATGTCAGGAAGTAGCGTATGTGGCAATAATGCCCCCTCCTGCAACATCGCATAATATAAAAAAGGTTTCAAAATACTTCCTGTGCTTCTGGGAGCTTGAATTACATCCACCTGATTACCTCCTTGCCGATGGTCGAAATGTACATTCCCGCAATAGGCTATCACTTGATTGGCAGGGAGGTCGATTACTAAAATGGCTAGATTGCGGATATCGCTTCGGTTAAATTCATTGCTCCAACGTTCAGCGATGTTTTCTATATGCATTTGAATCCCCCGGTCAATGGTGGAATGTGAGTACTGTCCATTTCTTTCTTTGTAGAAACGGCTGACTAAGTGGGGAGCTGTTTGCGGAAGAAGATGTGGCTCTTCGGGAAGAGGCTCGCTGACAGCCAACTCATAAGTAGACGAATCTATGATTTCTTTCTCATGGAGCAGTTTAAGGACCCGGTTACGTTTGGCAAGTAATGTCTCCCGTCCTTTGGATAGGTGAATCATGGCTGGAGCATTGGGTAATACGGCAAGCATGGCCGATTCCGCCCATGACAACTCTTCGGCTGAATGACCGAAATAACGCCAGGCGGCCGCATCCAGTCCTACCACATTTCCTCCGAAAGGGGCATGAGATATGTACATGGATAGGATTTCTTCTTTAGAAGCCCTGAATTCCAAACGTGTAGCCCAGATCATTTCGATTATTTTCTCTCCGAAAGTTCTGGGCTTGTTTCGTGCAAGCCGGATAGTTTGCATGGTCAGTGTGCTTCCTCCGCTTACAATACGTTTGTTCTTGATGTTTTGATAAACGGCTCTTCCGATGGCAAGTGGATTAACACCCCAATGATGATAGAAATGTTTGTCCTCAAAAGTGATAAGGCAGTGTTTTATTTTCTCCGGTGTCGTATTCCTCGGAGGGAAACGCCACTGCCCGTCGGAAGCGATACGTGCCCCCAACAGTTCTTCGTTCCTAGCAGTGACGACAGTCGAGTAGGGGACATGAAAGAGTTGTCGGGGAAGACAAAACATATATCCCATCACCAAGAGAGTAATACTGCCAAGTATTACTCTCTTGGTGATGGATAAATTTCTGAATACCTCGGATATCTTAACTTTCATGAATTGCGTTTGTTCTTACCAACAGAATTCGTATTAGCGACTCACCGTTGTTCTTCCTGCTTTGCTTCGTGCCTGCACGGTTGTATCATACATGGCTTCGCACTGAACAGCCGGAAGAATGAAGTTACCGGTGTATGCCGCTTGCAATCTGATAGTAAATACCTTTGTCTCACCACGGTACAAATTGAAATAGGTCAATACACGATCGTCGCGGATATCCTGATAGGAGTAATTGATAGCTGTACCGGCAGTCGCCATTCGTTCATTATATATTTCCCATCCGGATGGTATAATATGTGTCAATGCCAGATTGGTATAATCCGATGTTCCGCTAATATTGGATATGGAAACGACAGCGGTAAAGTCAGTTCCTTGTTTAATTTCTTCTGCGGATATGGGCGTGCCGTTCAGAGTTGCATATCTTATATCCATCCGAAGATTGTCTGAGATGGCGGGCAACGTATCGTTCAGCAATTGTGTGCGCGTGATAATGTCTACTCCCAATGCTCCCTTGCCTTGATTCTTTACAGAGACTGTTCCGGATTTCGGTGAAGTAGGAATCTCTTTGTCAAATACCGCTTTGGCAGATTTCACGGCAGGTTGTTGCTTGCCGTTCCATCTCCATGTGAAATCAAGTGTGCCTGATAACTTTTCTGCCAAGCGTCCCATTGCCATGAGGGCAAATGCGGTAGACTGAGTACTGAAATAGTCCTCTAGTGACAGATTCTGCGAGACTTTCTTTGCTTGTTGAAGTGCATCCCGTTCCCGGTTCATCAAGATTAATGTTTCCAGAATCATTGCTTCATCCCGGTCGGACGAACCGTAAATAAAGTTCATTGAAGAATAGGGAGTGACACTGGTTGCTGTCTTATATGCCAATTCCTCGGCTGGTTTCATTTTTCCTGTCAATGCGTAGGCGGCTGCCAATCTCCATTTGGCTTGAATAGATAATCCTTGCTGTTCCTTCATTCTGTTCATAGCTCCGTACTCCGGCATACCGGCCAATGCCAGCGTGTATAGGCGGAAGGCTTGCATCAGCTCCGACTGCCATAGTTGCCAGCTGTTTGCATCCTGTGGCATACGCCAGTTCTGGGCTGCTGCACGTTGGAAGTGTTTCCACTTATTCAATACGTTTGAATGGACGGCATATCCCTTTTCTTGTGCCAATGTCAGGAACATTCCGGTATATGAACTGATCCATTCGTCTGCGACGGCATTCCCCGGCCAATAGACAAAACCGCCATTGGGAAGTTGCCGGGCATAAATCTGACGGATAGCCTCCTGTACATTTGTTTTTATTTTCTCTGCTTCCTGTTTGTTTACCGTTTTAAATTGAGAGATAAACAAAAGCGGCAATGCTTTGGAAGTCAACTGCTCCGTACACTGATGTTGGTAATTGTATAAGAAGTCGAATCGACGTGTGATATCTACGGATGGGATGCGGGATACTTCCAACTGAATATGATTGTTGTCGGAAAAACCGCTTAGGCTATACGATACCTCTCCACTTTGTCCGGCTTCCACCCATTGGCTGTTGCGCAATGTCACGACCGGATTCGGATTGCGTATGTCTATTTCGATGGTTTCTTTAGTTTGCTGTCCACCACCGTTTGCCGTCAGATGGATAGTTGCTTTACCTGTTTTGTTTCCGGTCTTCAATGTAAAGAATGTAAGCTGGTCGCCCGGTTGATTGAAGGTTAGCGACTGTTGCGAAGGTCCGGCAATTTGTACTCCTCCACCGGAAACCTGAATAGATACGGTGACATTCTTTACCTGATTTTCCATTGCAAAGATATTTACCGGAACAGTGATTTCCTCTTGAATACTAAGCACGCGCGGCAAGGTGGAAAGCAGCATTAACGGTGTCCGTACATAGGCCGTCTTTTCTGCATTTCCATAAGCACCGTCCTGTCCTGCCACTACCATAGCGCGTACAGAACCTACGTACATCGGAAGTTTCAATGTATGTGTCTGATGTTTGCTTTTTCCCAGATAGAAAGGGCCTATGAATTTAACGACCGGTTTGAACCGGTTTGCTTTTGCATCTGCCGGTTTCAAAACTGCGTCCCCACCTGTACTGAAAAGAGAACCGTAACTTCCGGCGGAAGCTCCCAATACGTTGTCGTACATATCCCATGTCCGGATACCGAGCGCTTCGCGTGAATAGAAGTCATTCCAAGGATCGGGTGTCTTGAAGTTCGTAAGGTCCAGCAGACCGTCGTCTACGATAGCCAATGTGTAAGTCATCGGTTTCCCGCTCTTTTCGCTGACGGTCACATTGAAGTTCGTTTCCGGTCGTAGCACTTCCGGCATTTGTATTTGCGGTCTTAATATTGTTTGACTGTTAGTTACGAATACCGGGACAACACCATGCATACGGATAGGCAAGTCATTCACTGTCTGCGCATGAGGCTGCAACAAGCTGATGTGCAGATATACATTCGGAGCCATTTCTTCTGTGACCTTGAACGTATATTTTGTATCTCCTTTGCTGGAAACTTCGATCCATTCCTGTTTGAGTACCGTCGATCCGTTTTCGATGGATACCAATGCACGTCCGTTGGCTGCTGCGGGGATAATAGCCATAGCTGTTTCTCCTATCTCATAGGAATCTTTGTTCAATGAGAAAGCAAGCATTTTAATACCACTGGGGTCCGATTTACTTGAACGTCCCCTCCATTCGGGCCAGTCTACGTAGACAGTACCTCCGGTGGCATGTCCGCTTTCTTTGTCTTTCACATAGACCAGATAACGTCCCCAATTGGGATAATCGACGCGGAATTTGAAAGAAGCCTTTCCATTGTTGGTTTGCAGACTCCCGCTGGCTACCGGAGTGATGGAAGTTCCGTTTATATAGGAACTGAAAGATTCTTCATTGTTTTCCCACCACCAGCTCCAACTGATACGGTAGATTTTATATTCCAGATTTGAACGGCTCACCGCCTGTCCTTCCGGATTCACTGTCACAATGTCAAATACATGATCTTTGTCCGTTTCTATGTATTTGCCTTTTGGCTGATTCAAGTTAATGCCCACATACGATGTGAACGGAGAGAAAGGAACGCTTTGGGTATAGATACTGGCATCTCCTCCCGGTTCGAATACACGGGTGGTGAAAGATGCGTTTAGCATACCCGGCGCATTGGTTGCTGCAGGGAGTTTTAAAGTGACTCCCGCTCTTCCTTCCGCGCTGAGCATTCCGTCAAACATATTTGTCTTGATGGTAGTGAAATCTGTAGCCGGATTATTGAAAATATACTGTCCGTAGTTTTTAAATTGTGTATTTACTTTAGACAGTGACATCTCTACTTTGGTTTTCAGATGTGAAGCCTTAGCCCCTGTCATCCAGGCAGAAGTGAGTGGAGCATAGACTTCTTTGTCTGTTGCTTGAAGAATTCTAGGCAATGCCAACATTATTTTAAGTCGGTTGGGTTTTATTGTTTCGATGCGTATCCCTTTATGGAAAGTCGAACCGCCTACTTTTACGTATGCGTTCCACAGACCGGTAGGGGCATCTGCCTGAGTAGGGACAGTAAATGTGTAAAAGCCATTCATCCCTTGTGTTGAGATCATTTTGGTATAGAATTGGCCTTTCGGATTGTAGATTTCCAGCGCTACCGGATGTTTGTCCGGTATTCTTTTTTCCCGGTCTTCCAGAATGAAAGATATATGTAAGGTGTCTCCCGGTCTCCATACTCCTCTTTCACCATACATAAATCCTTTTAAGCCTTTTTGAATATCCTTTCCACCCACATCGAAGCGGCTGACCGATTGCTCTTCACCGTCTGCAACACGTACGTAAGCTTTTTGTCCGTCTGCCTCTGCTACGATAATGAAGGGAACTCCTTTCGGAGCGATTTCCGCCAAGCCTTCTCCGTTTGTTTCTCCTTTACCGATGGTTTGTAACTGGAAATTGTAAACAGTTACTTGCGCCTTTCCGACAGGTTTTGTGTCCAAAATGTTGTTTACTGCAATCCACAGATTGTTCAAGGAGTTCTTCTTTACGAGCATTCCCAGATTAGAGGCAAAGACATTGCAGGTAGCTGTCCGGTCTGCTCCCATATAATAGGACGGGTGGCACGGATTATCCCGTTCTTTCCACTGATACAAACTCCAGTCCATAGTTTCGCCGTTGTAATAATAATAAGCCTCAGGAGTGTCCCATACAGCTTCGTCTGCCTCTGACAAAATACTACCGCTAACTTTTGTCAGACCGTCGGAAGTCGTGTCGGAAAACTTCATTTCTTTGTTTTCTTCACTTCCACCGCAAGGATAAGCGGAATATTCTTGGCGGAAAGACAGGATAACCCGGTAGATGGCGCCCGGTTCTTGATGAATCAGTCCGGCAAGGTCGATAGAGTAATCTTCCCATTGATGAATATCTTTTGATGAATCCTTGCTTAGCCACAATGTTTTCTTATAAACCAGGCGTCCCGAACGGCGCAACTCATTGGCAGAGGCCAGAGAGTTGTTTTGCATGAACATCAAGATGTTACTCTCAAAGATGCGGATAACCTTTAAATCTACTGCATACAGATTGACAGCGCGGAATGGAATAATCAGGCTTTTCGAATCGGGAAGAATAGCGGCTGAGGTAGCCATCTCTACTTGCGGTTTCAGATTCAATTCGCTGAATGAGATAGAGTGGGAAGTCCCCAGACTACGGTCTTGACTGCTTTTTATTCCTTCATGGATATTCAAAGTCAGTTTATTTATTTTATTGGTTTCAAAATAGATAAGAACCTGATTATCCTTAATTTGGGTGATGCAAGAAGATACTTCCGGTATCTCGATCAGTCCTTTCAGATCTTGCATATTGGATATGGGAGCAGAGAATACGACTTCGATCCCGTTTTCCGGTTGGTCAATGCGTTTGGCGGTCAGAAAGCGGAAACTATCTTTTGCCGGAATCATGATTTCTTCGATTTGCGTATGGTCAATTCCGGCGGGATTGCCGTTTGCTGTCAGTTGGATTTGGTAATCTTCCGCTTCCCGCAAGATCCGGTTGATACTGAATTCATAACGAGTCGGATTGTTGGTGGAGGTAATATCGACCGGATAATTTTTACTTTTGCCATTGCCGGCTATCAGCATTTTCTCGACTTCTTCTTTCTTTACAACGTCACTAAAGCGTATTTCTCCTTTTATGTTCACTTCGTCGGGTTGAGTAGCTGTAATCGTTATAGGTTCTGTATGAATTGTGAAGTTACGTTCCTGCACCCGGAATGAGAAGTTAAATTCCTTTAGCTTTTTATCTACCTCGATAAAATCTCCAAGCTGGAAAGTTCCTTCGTAGAATGCTCCCGGTTTTAAAGTACCTTCTTCCGGAACAAATTCGATGGTGTTATTGCTAATCCAATATGCTTTTCCTTTCAAAGACGGTGAAAAGCTGAACGGATTATCTTTTAACTCATTATTTACGTCAACCATAGGTTGATCGTGTGTCAGCTCGATGCGTATAGTCGAACTTTGGGAGATGACTCCTCCTGTGTAGGCATTTACATAGGGGGCATATTTTGCAGAGGGGATGATGTCTTTCGGACTGTGCATACATGCGGAAAAGGTCACAATCCACATTATGAAAAAGAATAGTTTGGTAGCGAGGCTGCTACGTCCAGTTTTTATTTGTCCCATAGCAAAGAGTTTTTATTGGTTCAGTGGACAAATATACTGTTTTTATAATAGATTCTTTTATAGACAGGGGTATTTTTCCTTCAACTTTTTCATGAAGGACTTGCTTACTTGTAGGAGCTCGGCGTCATTAAAAGGGGGGAGTAATACACAATTATTGTCTTCAATTGATGCCAGATAGCTGATATTAATAATGTAGGATTGACTGATCTGAAGCAAATAAGGGTGTAAACTCAATATCTTTTGCGAGTTCGTGTTTCTTTTTAATATCAGAGTATGTTTGTTGGATAACATGACTTCCCACAATTTGCTTTTTGAGTTATAGCGGAAATAACCGATTTCTTCCAAGTGAATCAGTTGCAAATTTCCGGTAATAGTGGTATATAAAAATATGCTTTCTTGATGTTGCGTAATTTGTGTCTGGTCGCAATGTTCAATGTTTATGTGTTGATTGTTCATGATATTAATTTATTAATTTCCCGTGTCGTAATTTTTATTTTCTGTCAAAAGTAACAGATTACTCTTAATTATAAAAATGAAAAGTGTCTCATTATAGAAATGAGACACTTTTATTATTAAGATTTGTACGTTACAGAATAGAATTATTCTATTTACTTTGTTGATATTCAATGAATTTACTAGGAGAAATACCATATCTTTCGGAAAAGTTCCGGTAGAAGGTTGCCCGTGAGCTAAATCCGCATGCAAACATCAACTCTTTCACATTCTTTTTCGGATTTTGGGCGATTAGTTGTTTGAAATGCTCTAGTCGGATATAATTAATATATTCACGGAAACCTGTAAATCCCTGACTTTTGATTGCATCCGAAATATTGCGTTCTTTGTCATTTAAGGCTTCTGCCAAATCTTTTATATTGTATTTCTGATCTGTGTAAGGATGTTCTTTCTTTAAATAACTCTCGATTGTGGTGAAGAGTGTGAGTGGCTGAAATGAGTTTCTCATTTCTTCAGGATTTTCTTCTTCTGTATTATACACCATACTGATATGGTCTGAAAACGGATTCTCATATCGTAAATATAGCATTGAGAATAAAACAGTAAAAACGATTGCTGTAATACCGAATAAATTGAAGATAAACTCATTAATGCTTAATGTGAATAGGATGTATATACCAAGAAATAGGAATAAGAATCCCATGAATAGATACATGTTTCTATTCATCTTACGATGTGTCTTAACACGGCTGGTGACATAAATGAGAATAAAGAGAGGAGTGATGACAGAAAGCAGAAATATACTGATTCTGAGTTTGACATCCATATTACCGATATTGGGCATTATCTCATTTAGTGAATGGATAGCCGTTATGTTGCCATTGAAGTACAGATAGCAGATTCCTACCGTTATGGTAATGATAGGAGGCAATAAGAAGGTGAATATTCTGAAATGGTTGAAATATCCCGGAGATAAGGATGCGATGGGAAATAGTGCTACGATATTGGCCAAAGCGTACCATTTAAGCATTTTATCAATATTGAGCAATTCTGTGAAGTCATATTCCGGGGTGTCCGTGACAATCGTCAGCCATCCGATGTTTTCCCATGAAAACATGAACCCTATACCGACTGCTATGACTCCCCAATATAATTGAGGATAATTGTCTTTGGCACGAATGATAAGAATAATCCCCGATATAAGGGCAATCAAATCAAGTGCTAGTTCAACTGATAAATGTAGTATTCCCATGTTTATAAGTCTTCACCTGCATATTTAAGGCTATTAAGTTTAATAACGTGATTATGAGTTTATGCAAATGTAGTTGTTTTGTTTCTATCCAACAAAATTCGGTTGATAAATTGCATTTATTTGCGTACTTACAAAATATAATTAGTTAATTCTAAAACTGATCTTCGTAGCGTTTCCAATATATTAGGATGATATGCCAAAATTTGTGACCGTTTGTTAGAATTGAAATAGAAGTAAGCATTATAGGTATATAAACAATAAATCCCCATAACCTTATTAGTTACAGGGATTTAGTATATAGCAATTTATTAAATTACTTGCTCAAAGCCTGAGCTACGTCAACCGCACAAGCTACAGTACAACCTACCATCGGGTTGTTACCAATTCCCAGGAATCCCATCATTTCTACGTGAGCAGGAACTGATGAAGAACCAGCGAACTGAGCGTCAGAGTGCATACGGCCCATTGTGTCTGTCATACATAAACTCGTGACGGTTTAGGAATATACAATATATTGTAATTTGCTATTATATAATATGTTATGCTCTTATTTTTATTAACTAGATGTATATTGGTGACGGTAATTTATTTGTTCCGTCACTGTGACGTCACAAATAATAGAGTATGATAAATAAGAGTAATTATACATTGTCATTTACTGTTAGAGCAAGTAAAATGAATAAAGCAGGCAAAGCACCTATTGAGGTATTAATATCTGTGGGAGAAGAACGTACTGTATTTTCTACAGGTAAGTTAGTGACATTAGAAAGTTGGAATAAAGATAAGCAGTGCGTACGTGGTACAAATTCAGAAGCCACGGCTTTAAATGAATTTCTTAAAAATTTAAGAGTACGGATTTATGAAGAGGAAATAAAATTGGTAAAGCATGGTTTTGCTGTAACCGCTGTATTACTTCGTGATGCACTATTAAATAAGGTGGAATTAATAAAAGAAGAAACTATACTTAGTGTTTATAGAAAGCATAATGAGATACAGTACAAACAGATTGGTTGTGGAGTCTCTAAAGGGACATACGCTAATTCAAAACATGGATTGTCACTTTTAGAGAATTTTATTCAATTTAAGTATCATCGGGATGATATGTTTCTAAGAGAATTGAACCGTGATTTTATAGAGGAATTTCGTATATGGCTATTATCAGAACATGGGCTGTCTCATAATGGAGCGGTGAAGTATTTAGCATTATTAAAGAAAGTGGTAAATCGTGCAGTTGCTAATAATAAGATAGCATTTAGTCCTTTTGCAGCGTACAAATTAGAGAGACAAGAGGTGTCTCCCGATTTTCTGAATGAAGATGAATTGCGTAGAATTATAAACTTCAATTCTCCTTTACCAAGACTTGAAAGGACTAGAGACATGTTTTTATTCGCTTGCTATACAGGTTTGTCCTATGTTGATGTTAAGACTTTGCGAGCTGAACATTTGGAACGTGATAATGAAGGAAGAATATGGATTAAGAAGAAAAGGATTAAGACGGGTGTACTTGCTCGTATTCCATTATTGCCAAGTGCTAAGATGTTAATTGATAAGTATTCTGGTGGAGATACTTTAATACCTATATATTCAGCTAAAGATATAAATCTTTATTTGAAAGATATAGCTATTTTGTGTCATATTGATAAACGAATAACCTATCATACAGCCCGCCATACTTTTGCGAGTACTGTTACTTTGGCAAATAATATATCATTAATTGCGGTATCCAAGATGTTGGGACATTCTAATACACGAATGACTGAACACTATGCTAGATTGGTTGATAAGTGTATAGGCGAAGAAATGGATAAGCTAATGGATACATTTAATTGTGAAGAATAGAATCTTCTTTAAAATAAAATGTCGCTTTGCTTTTATGGTGAAGCGACATTTTTTATTTTTGTGACAAAGTTTGAAAATATGGAATATCAGATAATACCAATCAATACGATAAAACGAATCGAATCATGGCTGAATAGTGAAGTGGGATTCAGCCGTTCAATGTTTCATAATGAACTGGACTATATATCTGATGTATATCTTTTGGGTAATAAGTTCCCAATGGAAATACAGGATTTGTACTTGTCAATAAAGAAGGAAGAGCAGGAGATTCCCTATCCTAATTGCGGGACAGATGAGGACAAATATGAATTTAGCATGACTGTGGGAAAGAATTTAGTCCTTGAAAGTGGTAATTTTAAAGCCGAGTATATTGAAACATTGTGGAATACATACAATAAAAATGAGGACGAAGCCTATGAACAGCAAGACCAAGATGTATTTTACGCTATTCTTCTTATTGTAAGTATCTACTATAAATACACACAGACCAATGGCTATTTTGATTTTGAGGATTATATTGCTGATCCAACACAGATAAAGTATAGTTATTCTGTCAGACCGGATATGCTACGTCTTTACAAGATGTTTCATGAGAAGAAAAAGACCAAGAGTAATATTGTCACGATTGAATATAACAAACAGAAAATAGAACTTACGAATGATGATAGTTGGTTTCTCAATATGATAACTCCATATCTTGATAAATATTTAGGAGTTTCAACTTTGGAAGAAGCGGAAACGGAATTGGATAAAGATTATCCCAGTATAGGTAAAAGAGGCAGGAAACGTGAAAATGCAATACTTGATACGGTAACTCTTAGTATATATAACCTACTATGCCACTCATCATTTGCAGCCAAAGGTAAAGGATTAACAGATAACGAGGGGAATTTTATTCTTGAGTTACTGAAATATCTCAAACTGATTGATGAGGACAGTCCTAAAAATGACATATTGAATTTGCGGGCTACAATCAGGAACTTGCAAAAATATGAAGTTCGTCCAAATTGGTGGAAAATCCCCATGTGCAAAACGTCTCCCAATAATCCGGTTGAACATTTAAAATCATATTGGTAAAACATATAAAGATAAAAAATGATAGCCTTTATTAAATTGATGATTATTGTGTAAATATACATAATTTATTGATATATTGTGATTTATGATATTTGTGATTACATAAAGAATTAAGCATAAAAAAAGGGATTTCTTTATGTTTTTTTCTTCATTTCATACGCTTCTATTTCTCCGTAGTTTTGCAGCGTAATCAAAAACAAAGGTGCGCACCTCGTTTGAGATTCATTAATGTTTAATTTAAAAAAAAATGAAGATTATGAATTTGGAATTTGTAGAAAAGAAAGTAGTTAAGTCTTATGATAATGAAGGTGCAATGCAAACTGTAAAGGCAATGATGAAAAGAGGTGAGCAATTGAATGTTAAGTTTTACACTAACAAGGATAACTATCCATGCGCTTGGATTGAATCCAAAAAGATTCAAGGTTTCTGTTTGATATTGAATCAAGAAGGATTAAGTTGGTTACGTACTTATTTGGAAACAGGAGAAGCGGAAGATTTTGGTTTTAATCCTAATAGTGTTACGGCTTATGGTGAAGGAGAAGATAAGGATTTTCAACTATCAATTTTTAAGCAACTGATTTTAGCGGGAAAAGCATTACAATTTGTTCCTACGTTTCGTGAGTATGGAGCGAAAATTACTGCCAGTGCTTTTTTCAGAAAAGGAAAGATTTTCTTCCGGTTGGAAAGGACAGAAGAGTTATATGATTATTTATTGGAAAAAGAATTGATAGCATAATTGAATTATTAACGGGGGAAGGTGCAATTCCTTCCCTCATATTTATAAATCTATTAAAATTTAAGATTATGAAAAAGTTAAATGTAAAACCAGTAGAAGAATTGTCCCAGTTCATTAATGAAGCTAAAACTCCTGGAAATTTGTTGCAAGATGCACCCGATTTTGATGCAATCAAGCAGGAAGAGTACGAGAATGAAGGAATGGATGTGATAGACGTTAATGAGGAAGATGACAATAGAAATTAATCTTAATGAACTCGGTAGGGTGCAATACCTTACCGAAGTTCTTCCCGAAATTCCCACGAATACAATTCTTTATAAGAAGTTGACCGGACTTGGTGCTACCTATGGAGAAATCACCGCAAAACGTAACTCGATTATCATTGAGCCGAATGTTCCTGTTATTATCGGTAAATGTAATGACCCTAAACATAAAGATGATAATCTGTTCGGAGTATATGAAGGTGTATATACTGACGATATCGTAAAATATTTGGAGAAGAGTAAGAATAAGTATTATAAGATACTTACTACTCCCGAAAGTTTCCAGAAAGTAAAGGACGCATTTGAAGAACTGGAAATGAGTGTGCATTGTTCTTGTTTTCTTCTGTTTGATGAATGTCATAAGCTAGTGAAGGATGCGGATTACCGGAGTGACATAACACTACCGATAGATGATTTCTTTAAGTTTGACAAAAAAGCACTGGTTTCTGCCACACCGATAGAATTGAATGACCCTCGATTTAAGGAGCAGAACTTTCAGACGATAGAAATACAACCGACTTTTGATTATAAAAAGGAGATTTGGCTTCATCATACGAATAATACGCTGCAAGCATTTAAAAATGTGCTATCCAAGCTAAACAATGAGGAAGCTGCACCACTTCCGATTTGTGTGTTTATCAATTCAACCGATATTATATATTCATTGATGAAGCAACTAGACCTGTTGGAAGAATCTGCTGTTTTTTGTGCTCCGAAAAGTGTTGATAAACTAAAAAAGAACAGATTTTGTAATGTTTACGAACAGTGGAACAAGGATAAAATGAAGCGGTACAACTTTTTCACAAGCCGCTTTTTCAATGCTGTGGATATGGAGTTGGAAGAGCAACCTCATGTTATAATGCTGACCGATGTCTATTTTGCGGAACATACTATGATAGATCCATATACGGACGCAATTCAGATAGTAGGACGATTCAGAAATGGAGTTTCGTCAATTACCTATATAAGTAATACCAAAAAAGGATTGCCCCAAAGAAGCAAAGAGGAGATAAAAGGTTATCTTATTTGCAGCAAAGAAATATACCGAACTATGAAGAACTTTTATGATTGTGCAACAGACAGGGCTTCCCGTGATGCTTATCGTGCTGCATTGGAAAGTCTTCCTTTCAATAGGATGCTTGATAGGAACGGGAACAAAAATTGGTTTGCAATAGACAATTACATGGATGAGGAATTGATGAAAAATTATTTCCATGATGAAGATTCTCTATATAAAGCATACGATAATTGTGATTCTTTTATTGTTTATCATGCGGGACACTATTGTCCATTGGGGGATAGCGAGCGGCTAAAGAGGGAAAATAAATCTCAATCCATTAAAGACAAGCGTAAGGAGATAGTCCGCCAGTTGGAGATGTTGGGAGATTGTGTTACTGAAATGGAGCTGGAATACAAGCGGGATTTGATTGCGGCTGATTCATTTATTGTTGAAGCTTATGATATGGTAGGTAAAGAAGTGATTGAACAACTCAAATATTCCAAAAAGAAAATCACGGAAGCCATGATACAGAAGCAATACAGTGAGAAGGCAACCGGAACAGAGGTAATCCGCTTAATAAAGAACTCATTTACTGTTGGTCAAAAATACACTCGTAAATATACCAAAGAAGAAATAAAGAGAATTTATGCTCTATTGAATATACATCCCCCTAAAGCCATAACAAGTAAGACTATAAGCGATTTTTTTATGGTGTCCGAATGCAAAGTCAGAGGTGAAAGATGTTATTTGCTGATTGAGGAAATATTATAATGCGAAGGACATTTTTTGAAGAAAAACACTTTTATAGACCCTGTTCGAAAAATGTCCCTTACTTTGAAATAATCGACTAAAAGAATAACTTAGTAGCAAAAAGGAGATTCACTCATCACGGAGCGAATCTCCTTTTTTGTAAAGGTTGATTTTTACATGATAAGAGTAACCTTTGGTGGTATGGGACGAGGTTTTTCCACAATATTTACCTTCAAGACTTTAGCTAAATACTTCCAAGTACAAACAGTTCCTTCCGGTATTTTTCGTTTTTTTAGTGCTGCTGCTAAAAATGGTAATGCGCTATAATGGTCGATGATTTTTCCTACTATTTTTTTATTATATGGTGGTATTGTAATGTTTTGTGATGCGAAAAAATCAGCCATTGGTATATATACCTTTGTATAAACTTCGTCATCATCCTTTCCTTTGACAATATCTATTTTGAATAAATGTGTGTTTGTAAGTGTGTATCCGTTTTGTTCTTCTTTTATCAGTTCTTTGTCGATACACTGATTGAGATAAGAATCTAAGGTCGGTCGGGATATATTTAGTTTCTTGCAGATTTCACTTTTGTTGTATCCTGTGTAATTGGTGTTGTTTAGGCAGATACATTTTAATAAGATGAGGAAAGCTTTGAGTTTGTTAGGAATGTTTTCTTCCAATAAATCCAAGTCAATTCTAATCCAGTCAATTTGCGGTTTGTATAGATAATACGTACAGGTATTGAACACGCCTTTGTTACCAATGTTCTGTTGTGTATCTTTCCGTAGTAACCCTTTCTTTATTAGTTTCTCGATATGCTTGGATATATATTCGGTCTTGCTTATTCCTGTCAATTGGGATAGCGTTTCAAGCTTTACGTGTGAAATGTAAGTGTTGTAATCAGATTTCGCTAATAAACAAAAATAAGTATATGCTTCATTTGTTGTAAGCCCTATGGCTAGGCTTGCCGGTATTATTCTGTATCCCATAGTTGGCAAATGGTTGTCCGTTGATAAAATAAATAATCTTCTTTTTTAATAATCTGTTGAAATTGGAAGTTCCGAGACTTATTTTGGCTTCCTTTCTGTCTATATAAGTTTCATTGGTTAGTTGATTTACATACATGAAAAAAATAAGATTTAGAATGTGCTTTTGACTTCTGAAAGAAGGCAATGCTTATTAGTTATTTTCCAATGGTTAGTAGTATAGTCCACCCTGTTTTTTTACATGAGCGTGCCCCTGTTTTTTTACAAGTTGTTTTTTCGGAGTATAAGGATATTTTTCTGCAACTTTTGCCAGTTGTTCGTATAGTTCTGCATACTTCTTTTTTAAATAATCTCTGTCTATTTTGATTGTTACCTTGCGATTAACAATGTGCTCTGTTATTTCATCCGTAAGGGTGGTACTTGTGTCAGGTGCTATTGGGATTCTTGTCTCAATCATGGGATTTTAAATAAAATGTTTTTCTAATGTGGTTAATCTGTATTCTTTGTTTCTGATAGCCTTGTGTCTGTAACCATACACCGATATGGACTTTATTATCTCTGATTCCGTGTTTCAAGGCTAATTCACGTAATTCTTGATAGGTATATACTTCTGACATGGTAGGTAATAAGAAGAAATTTTCATAACCACAAGCGGTAGGGCAGACGTCAAATTGCCCTACTTTTTATGGTTATACTACAAAAATGAAAAAGGTCGTCTAATACTAGTATATAGGCGACTGCAATAAAATCTATCAAACATGGCTTTATCTATGAAAGACTGCGAAGAAATGAATTTACCACATTGATAGTAATTGGGAAATGGAGATAATAAGCCCTCGATGCAATACGGTAATCCTTCCTTCATGGGATACACAAATTTACGAATAATTGGGGAAGCTAAAAAATGAATGATACTCATTCTTCAAACATTGGTTGTATGTTTATGCCACATTCTGTAATGGTCTAAAGTAGTTCCATTTATGGAGAGTAGAAAGATATGCGTGCAATAAAGTACAGGTACTTATATATAATCCCCCCTACCTATAAAAATAGGATCTTAAATATATATCAGCTTACTTCTCCTATGATTTACTGAATTGAAAGTTACGTACGAATGAGCAGAGTAGCTCTAACGTCCCCCTAGGGTAGTTGGAAGAAAAGTGAAATATCTATTCTCCACGTAATCAATTTATAAATCATTTAAAATTTTATTTGTTATGAGAAATCTACAAATTATTGGCAATGTGCCACAGGTAAGAAGAGAAAGTAACTTTGGTGAATATGCAGAAGAAGCAACAATAATCGAAGAACAACCAAAAGTTAAAAAAGAAAATCCTCATTTCTTGGAAGCTAATACGCTAGAGGTAACAATGCAACATTTGAAAGAAGATTGTATTACACCTGTATTTGCCAAAGACAATGAGCTTACAATTCCTCACCCTGCATTTATTGATACTGTTTATGACGCTGCAAATACTTTTTTCAGTGGTGAAAGCATTGATAAGCCCGATATTCGTGTTAGTCATGTGATTAAGGGTCGTATTCCGGAAGCGATACATAAGCCAGCCAATCAGTTATTGGAATCAGACAAAACAATCTACTATGAGAGGGCAGCTTTCAGCATTGACATTCCTACAATCTATGAAACGGTTGAGGGTAACAAGTTGAACCTTTCAATAGTAGGGGTTAGAGCCTATAATCAAATGAATCTGTATTCAAAGAAAGTTCCAGAACTATTTAGGTTGGCTATTGGCTTTAAAAACCAAGTTTGTTGCAATATGTGCATCTTTACAGACGGTTACAAGGATGATTTAAGAGTGAGCAATACAAGTGAACTTTACCGTTCTGCTTTGGAACTGTTCAACAACTACAATCCTGCCAAACATCTGTATTTGATGCAACAGTTAGGCAATACATCCATGAGCCAACATCAATTCTGCCAAATATTGGGTAAAATGAGACTTTATCAGTGTTTACCCAGTGGCTACCAAAAGAGACTGCCAAGAATGTTACTTACTGACACACAAATAAACAGTGTTGCAAAAGCCTACATTAATGATGAGAACTTTGGCAGCTTTGGAAATGACTTGAATATGTGGAAATTTTATAATTTGCTCACTGGAGCAAATAAGAGTTCATATATTGATTCATTCTTAGACCGCTCTTTAAACGCTACTGAAATGGCTGTTGGAATTAATGCCGCTTTGCATGGAGACACTAAATATAAGTGGTTTATTGATTGATTAAACAGGGGAATATTCAGAAATGGGTATTCTCCTATTTTATTAACTACGTAAAACAAAAAATCATGTTTTATTATAAGATACTTGTTTGGCTCTTTTGGGTGGTATTGTCTTTTATAACAGGTTGTGTTCCGTTAATCCTACTTATTCTTTTAGTTGGCTTATGGGATATTGAGGAAGCGAATAAACCTCGTTAGTGTTCAAAACAGGAATGTGTTCAAATAAATCTGTAAAGGTGGTTTGAACACATTCTTTCATGTTATCAATTTAATCAAAGAATAAAATGAAAACAGCCGTAATATACGCTCGTGTTTCGTCAAGTAATGACAGACAGGACACGAGCAGACAAATAGAGGATTTAAAGAAATATGCTATTTCACAGGATATAGAAATAGTGAATATATTCCAGGAGCATATTTCAGGTGCAAAGAAAATAGAGGAAAGACAGATTTTAGGGGAATGTTTAGAATACTGTAAACGTGAATCTGTGAATATTCTACTTTTGTCTGAATTGTCAAGACTAGGAAGAAGTACATTACAGGTTCTTCGCTCTTTAGATATATTGCATGAATCGAAAGTATCGGTTTACATACAGAACTTGGGCTTATATACTTTGCAACCAAATGGGGAAGTTAATCCAATAGCTTCTATCATGGTGACAGTACTTGCAGAAATGGCAAATATCGAAAGAAGCAATATCCAATACCGTTTGAATAGTGGTAGGGCAAATTATATTGCCAAAGGTGGTAAACTTGGCAGAAAGACAGGTTCAACCAAAACGGATGATAAGAAAAAAGAGGAATATAAAGAAGTCATTGCTTTACTAAGAAAAGGCTATTCAATCAGAAATATAGCTAAGCTACAAAGTATTGGTATTTCCACCGTTCAACGGATCAAAAATCAGTTTATAAAGCCATAATCATAAAATATCGGTGGGGTGGAAAAATTCAGAGATTTAGTTTTTATATGGGTGGTCTTGAATTTTTCCACTACCATGGATTTATAAAGAAGGGATAGCTCTCAACTTTTAATAAACAATAGTTCTTGCTATTACAAACGCTTTTCGTAACTTTGTGGCAATTTCAGATGCCTAATGTGTTAGGTCTGAAAGGACATATTAGTTAACGAAGAGCGTTTAAGATATTACCTTGTTCAGAAAATCGCCAATTTAATGAACAACTCAAGGTGATAAGCAAGAACGCTCACGTCAATGTTATATACCTATCTTGTTAAGATAGTCTATATATCGTTTGGCGTGGGCTTGTTTATCATTGAGTTGTGGGTGTTTGGCGATACCTCTGAACTGTGATATTCAAGTTCCCACGCTTTTCTCATTGTATAATACTATCCAAAGGGGACAGGGTAGATAAAACGATATATAACTACGAATCAGACATTAAGAAACAACTTTTGCTACTATCTTTTAAGTAGCCAACTCAATTTTTGAGCAGCTTATACTACAAATTAAATTATTAACAAAAAGATTATTTACAGAATATGAAAACATTTAGATTTTTTGCGACTTTATTGGTTATTGCTTTATGTGCAGGTTTTACTTCTTGTAGCGATGATGATGATGAAAATCTGTTAGTGGGTACTTGGGTAAATATAGAGGATGGGGGCTCTGTGCAATATAAGGAGGTAATGACTATTAATGCAGACGGTACAGGTTCATCAACTTCAAGTGCGATTTATGCTGATGGTTATATTCCTAAAGAAGAAGTAGATAACTTCAAATATACTTATGATGAGAATAGTAAAGTTTTCACTTTTATTTGGGAAGAAGATAGCGACGGAAATATAGATATTTATTCTATGCACGTTAAAGAACTGACAAACTCCAAATTAGTTTTCATTGATGATATAGATGAAGAAGGTGAAGGAGAGGTAATAACATACATAAAACAATAATTGGGATTAACAGCATAGTGCTAGTCTTATAGATTGGCATTATGCTTACAATATTCTAAGATGATAATAACAAATAATGTATGATGAAAAATATTATTTATTTATTTATTTGCCTTTTTTCTTTTATGGTTAGTGAAGTAATGGCACAATCTTCACAAAAGAAAACGGTTTTAGATTTTACTCCTAAAGTTCCACAAGAAGTCATTAATCTTGCATTGGAAAGAGTTAAACAGAAAGAAGTTGCTTGTTTTAATAATGGAACAATTCAAAAAAAGAAGTATAAGATTATAAATTATACTACTTCAGTAGCTGTTGATATGAAATATAATGTTTGGGTAGAAGTCGTTGACCCTTGTAATGATATTGTTAAGAAACTTTGGATTCAATATAAAGAAACCAAGGAGGGACAGTACGTTTGCACAAAAGATACTTTTTATACAAGTAAGAACTAAATTATAGCTACTTCAAGGAGGGAGGTATATAAAATTTAAAACGGTCACAGAAAAATAATAGGAGGTGTGAATATGAGGAGTGGTTAATTAAAAACAGCGTTGATAATTAGTAGTTTATAGACTATTGATTTCTTGTGACGGTATAAAAAGTCCGTCACAGATACGTCACAGAATTACTAAGAATGTGACGATTTATAGAGAACTTATAGAGTATAACATACGATACCGTCACAGTTGGTTGGACGATGATAGAATAGGAGGTAGGTACAAATGAGTAGGGAACAGGATAGAGTATAGTTATATAAAAAAGAAGAGCCTTCCGAAAAAGAAAGCTCTTCATATATAATCTGTATATCAGATAATTACTTGCTCAAAGCCTGAGCTACGTCAACCGCACAAGCTACTGTACATCCTACCATCGGGTTGTTACCAATTCCTAGGAATCCCATCATTTCTACGTGAGCAGGAACTGATGAAGAACCAGCGAACTGTGCATCAGAGTGCATACGACCCATCGTATCAGTCATGCCGTATGAAGCTGGTCCGGCAGCCATGTTATCCGGGTGAAGAGTACGGCCTGTACCACCACCGGAAGCAACTGAGAAATAAGGTTTGCCTGCAAGAACACGTTCTTTCTTGTAAGTACCAGCAACCGGGTGTTGGAAGCGAGTCGGGTTAGTAGAGTTACCTGTGATAGATACGTCTACACCTTCTTTCCACATGATAGCTACACCTTCGCGAACATCATCAGCACCATAGCATTTCACTTTTGCACGAGGACCGTCAGAGTAAGCGATTTCGCGAACAACTTTCAGTTCACCTGTAAAGTAATCGAATTGAGTTTGAACATAAGTAAAGCCGTTGATACGAGAGATGATCTGAGCAGCGTCTTTTCCAAGACCGTTCAGGATGCAACGCAACGGTTCTTTACGTACTTTGTCTGCTTTTGCAGCGATTTTGATAGCACCTTCAGCAGCAGCGAAAGATTCGTGACCTGCCAGGAAAGCGAAACATTTAGTTTCTTCGCGCAGCAACATGGCAGCCAGATTACCATGACCGATACCAACCTTACGGTCGTCAGCTACAGAACCCGGAATACAGAATGCTTGCAGACCGATACCGATAGCTTCAGCAGCTTCAGCAGCATTTGTGCAGTTCTTCTTAAGAGCGATAGCAGTACCTACTACATAAGCCCATTTTGCATTTTCAAAACAGATAGGCTGAGTTTCTTCACACGTTTTATAAGGATCAAGTCCGGCAGCTTCGCAGATTGCGTTAGCTTCTTCGATATCTTTGATGCCGTTAGCGTTCAAGGCTTCGATAATGCCTTTCATACGACGGTCTTGGCTTTCGAATTTTACTTCTCTAATCATAGTTTCTTTCCTCCTTATATTATTCGTGACGTGGATCAATAGATTTAACTGCACCCTGTTCTGCTGTTACGCGTCCATAAGTTCCTGTAACTTTTTTCAAAGCTTCGTTCGCATCGGTACCTTTCTTGATTTCGTCCATGAACTTACCCATGTGTACGAATTCGTATCCGCAGATTTCGTCGTTCTTGTCCAAGAAGATTTGTTTGATATAACCTTCTGCCATTTCGAGGTAACGAGGACCTTTAGCCAAAGTACCATAAAGAGTACCTACCTGGCTACGCAGACCTTTACCCAAGTCTTCTAGACCTGCACCGATGATCAAACCACCTTCAGAGAAAGCTGATTGGGTACGTCCGTAAACGATTTGCAGGAACAGTTCGCGCATAGCAGTGTTGATAGCGTCGCAAACAAGGTCGGTGTTCAATGCTTCAAGGATTGTTTTTCCCGGAAGGATTTCAGCAGCCATAGCAGCAGAGTGAGTCATACCGGAACATCCGATAGTCTCAACCAAAGCTTCCTGGATAATACCTTCTTTAACGTTCAGTGTCAGTTTACAAGCACCTTGTTGAGGAGCGCACCAACCGATACCGTGTGTCAAACCTGAAATATCAACGATTTCTTTAGATTTTACCCATTTGCCTTCTTCGGGTATGGGAGCCGGTCCGTGATTAGGACCCTTCTTTACAACACACATGTGTTCCACTTCGTGTGAATAAGTCATAATTAGCTCTTTTTTAAGTGATATAATTAAAAATACGTAGTCACGATTCTCTAAATCGCCCACAAAGGTAGTCGATTTATTTGTTTCTGCAAACCGCCTTTTATTACTTTTTTGTGAAAAGAGATAAATCCCTTTATGTTTTTCTCAGTTTGTAAAGTCGGGATTGCATTTGCCGAACTACTGCTATTATTGACATTGTCTATTAAGGGTAAACTTGTTTTCTTCTTATCGTAAAGTTCTTTTCACTTAATCTCTAAGTTGCTTTAGACTACTGCTAAACTGTAAACGAAGGCTTCGTTTTTATAAACGCAATCTTCATTTGTATAATCAAAGCCTTTGTTTTTATAAACGGAACTTTCATTTATAGTTTGTATGCAATCGAAGTAAATTAATTATCAGTTGAAAGCAACTTTGTCTATGCTGGAGTGAGACTTATCTGGTAATAAATAAAGGTGATGAACGTGTCGATTTTCGGAAGAGAATAGCAGGATATATTTGTTAAATGGTCTAAGTATGATCATTTGTGAGCCGAAATTGAAGTTTTGGTGGAGAAAAGTGCAATTCTTAGAATAAACGGATAAAAGATGACTTTTTACTGAATTGATTGATTCTCAATATGATAGTTTGATGTGGCGAACGTTGAAAGTGATAATATAGTTCGTTTGTCACTTTATTATCATCCTATTGTCAGTGTCTATTGTCATTTTTATCTTTCTTATTATCAGTTGATTAACTCGTGAAAATGACAAATGACAATAAAACTGGCGTTTTAAAACCTTATGTAGATATTAGCTTATAATTCGTAGGGCTGCAAATTTATTTATGTTTTTCGTACTTGGATATAGGATGAAATTCGTAGCTTTGCACATCATTTATTTGGAAAGAACTATGATAGAAGTAATGGAGTCCGCTTTGCAAAAAGCTGCGGGTGAGGGAATGGATGAATTCATCCAAGTGTTTACCGATAAATATAAGGAGGTGATTGGTGGTGAACTGACTGCCGAAACTATGCCTTTGTTAACGGGGGAACAACATTCTTTACTCGCTTATCAGATTTTTCGTGACGAGATAATGGTTGGCGGATTTTGTCAGTTGATTCAGAATGGCTATGGCGGATATATTTTTGATAATCCGTTTGCTAAAGTAATGCGTTCATGGGGAGCGGATGAGTTGTCGAAATTGGTCTATAAAGCAAAAAAAATATATGATGTCAACCGAAAAGATCTGGAGAAGGAACGGACGGATGATGAATTTATGGCTATGTACGAGCAGTATGAGGCTTTTGATGAGTTGGAAGAGGCTTATTTGGAGATGGAGGAACAGGTTACGGCATTGGTCGCAAGTTATGTGGATGACCATTTAGACCTTTTTGCAAAAATAATAAAATGATGAATGCAGTATTTTTTAAGTCTTTGCATTTAGTAAGTGTGAATCAGAATTTATATCTTTGCAAAATCTAAAAAATATGTTTATGAAACAGATGAAATTTTTATTGGTAGCTTTGATGGCTGTGGTGATGAGTGTGTCGGTGACTTCTTGTATGAATGGAGAAAATAATCCAGTTTATACAGGGTTGGCTGTAGCTGAATGTGTTAGTACATATCCTGCTACTTTCGCAGTCTCAAACAATCAGAAATTAGTTGTAAAAGATGCGACCTTGCTTGACTTAAAGTATGGGAAAACGTATATGTTTTATTATCAATTTAATACAGAGGAACAATCTGTTTCTGCAGCTTCAATAACTGTGACACTCTATCAAGGAAGTGCTCCGGTAGCAATTGATGCTGATGATGACGAGGGACCGGTGGCAAACTCTGCGGATTACGAGGCTGATGCAGCATTGTATTCTTTGGGTACATCTTTATTTCCATCTTCTTTTTTACTTTATAATAAAAAATTGCTGGTTCCCTTTGGTTATTGGGTAAAAGTAGAAGAAAATACTGATAAGCAAAAAGAAGAATTGAATAAGCACTCTTTTGTTTTAACGTATGATGTTACTAACATAGCAAGTGGTGCGAAAACATTTGAATTGACACTTAATCATAAAATTAGTGACGCAGAAGGTGAGAAAGTTACTCGTGACAGGTGGGCGGAAGGCTATAAAGTGTACGATTTGACTGCAGCTATAACAGCTTTTAGTGAAAAATCGGGAACAGTACCTACTACTATAAAAATAAAGACGAAACTTAATACATCTACTGGCGGCTCTTTGGAAGGGGCGATAGATGGTACGAACGAGGTAACTTATACTACTGAATAACATTGAACTACAAAGAACTATTTAGCATAGCAATGAAATTGATTTCCTCTCCGGCTAAGGCTTGGGAGGAAATTTCTATGGAAGAGGATAGGCGAAAAGTATATATGGCTTTTGTTTATCCTATGATTGGTTTATGCGGTCTGTCCGTATTCATTGGTTCGTTACTGACCAATGGATGGGGAGGTCCGCAAAGTTTCCAGATAGCTATGACCAATTGTTGTGCCGTAGCGGTAGCCCTGTTCGGAGGCTATTTTCTGGCAGCATACGCCATAAATGAGATGGGGACGCGAATGTTTGGTATGCATAGTGATATACCATTGGCGCAACAGTTTGCAGGATATGCGCTTGTTGTACCATTCCTGCTCCAGATTGTAACCGGACTATTACCTGATTTTAGAATTATTGCTTGGCTGCTGCAATTCTACATCGTATATGTGGTATGGGAAGGAGTTCCCGCATTGATGGGCGTAGAAGAAAAATTGCGATTGAGATACACCCTTTTCTCATCTGCGTTGTTAATACTATGTCCGACGGTGATTCAGATTGTTTTCAATAAACTGACAGCCATACTTAATTAAATGTGTGAAGATGAAACAACCCTCTGTAAATATAAAAAATAAACGGGCTACGTTTGATTACGAACTGATAGATACCTATACGGCAGGTATTGTGTTGACAGGTACGGAAATCAAATCCATTCGTTTGGGAAAGGCAAGCCTGGTAGATACGTTTTGTTATTTTGCGAAAGGCGAATTATGGGTGAAGAATATGCATATTGCCGAGTACTTCTACGGTTCGTATAATAATCATACGGCACGTAGAGAGAGGAAGTTGTTGCTTAACAAAAAAGAATTGGAAAAACTCCAAAGGGAAATGAAGAATCCCGGCTTTACGATTGTTCCTGTGCGTTTGTTTATCAATGAGAAAGGGTTGGCGAAACTCGTAGTTGCCTTGGCGAAGGGTAAGAAAGAATACGATAAACGAGAATCGATCAAAGAGAAAGACGACCGCAGGGATATGGCAAGAATGTTCAAACGATGACATGATAGGATAAATGAAAAAGACAATTTCTCAGATTGTATCCGAACGCATCCTTATCCTAGATGGAGCAATGGGTACAATGATTCAACAATATAACCTCAAGGAAGAAGATTTTCGTGGTGAGCGGTTTGCTCATATTCCCGGACAATTGAAAGGAAACAATGACCTGTTGTGTCTGACACGCCCGGATGTGATTCAGGATATTCACCGTAAATATCTTGAAGCCGGTGCGGATATCATCGAAACGAATACATTCAGTTCGACCACTGTTTCTATGGCTGATTATCACGTGGAGGAATACGTGCGTGAAATGAACCTTGCCGCAGTAAAACTTGCCCGCGAACTAGCCGACGAGTATACAGCGAAGAATCCCGAAAAACCGCGTTTTGTAGCGGGCTCTGTCGGACCTACGAATAAAACCTGTTCCATGAGTCCGGATGTCAACAATCCGGCTTATCGCGCTTTAAGCTATGACGAATTGGCTGCATCCTATCAGCAACAGATGGAGGCTATGCTTGAGGGGGGAGTAGACGCTATCCTGATTGAAACCATATTTGATACGTTGAATGCTAAAGCGGCTATTTTTGCTGCCGGACAAGCAATGAAAACAACAGGTGTCAAAGTACCCGTTATGTTGTCGGTGACCGTATCCGATATCGGTGGAAGAACCTTATCCGGACAGACGTTGGATGCGTTTCTTGCTTCCGTTCAACATGCCGACATCTTTTCCGTCGGTTTGAACTGTTCGTTCGGTGCCCGCCAGCTGAAACCTTTTCTGGAACAATTGGCGGCACGTGCACCTTACTATATAAGTGCTTATCCGAATGCCGGTCTGCCGAATAGTCTGGGCAAATATGATCAGACTCCTGCGGACATGGCCCATGAGGTGAAAGAATATATTCACGAAGGATTGGTCAATATTATCGGGGGCTGTTGTGGAACAACCGATGCTTACATAGCCGAGTATCCGGCTTTGGTGGAAGGTGCGAAACCCCATATTCCTGTTGCCAAGCCGGAATGTATGTGGCTCTCCGGACTTGAACTGCTGGAAGTGAAACCGGAAATCAATTTTGTGAACGTCGGCGAGCGTTGTAACGTGGCAGGCTCACGCAAATTCCTCCGGCTCATTAATGAGAAGAAATATGATGAGGCCCTTTCCATAGCCCGCCAACAAGTGGAGGACGGAGCTTTGGTGATTGATGTGAATATGGACGACGGACTGTTAGACGCAAAGTCGGAAATGACAACTTTCCTGAATCTCATCATGTCCGAACCGGAAATAGCTCGTGTTCCGGTGATGATCGACTCTTCTAAGTGGGAGGTAATAGAAGCCGGATTGAAATGCCTTCAAGGTAAATCGGTTGTCAACTCTATTTCTTTGAAAGAAGGGGAAGAAGTCTTTCTTGAACATGCCCGGATTGTCAAACAGTATGGCGCTGCTGCCGTAGTAATGGCTTTCGATGAGAAAGGACAGGCGGATACTGCCGTCCGTAAGATAGAAGTTTGCCAACGTGCTTACCACCTTTTAGTAGATAAGGTGGGGTTCAATCCGCATGATATTATCTTTGACCCCAACGTGCTTGCCGTAGCTACAGGGATTGAAGAGCACAATAATTACGCGGTAGATTTTATCGAAGCTACCGGATGGATTAAACGGAATCTTCCCGGTGCCCATATCAGCGGGGGAGTCAGTAATCTTTCTTTCTCGTTTCGCGGCAATAATTATATTCGTGAAGCGATGCACGCCGTATTCCTTTATCATGCTATTCAGCTGGGAATGGATATGGGCATTGTGAATCCGGGAACCTCTGTTCTGTATAGCGACATCCCGACGGACGTACTGGAGAAGATTGAGGATGTCGTGTTGAACCGTCGTCCGGATGCAGCCGAACGTCTTATTGAGTTGGCGGAGTCTTTGAAAGCGACCATGAACGGAACAACCGGACAGACAGCTGTCAAGCAGGATGCATGGAGGGAGGACTCTGTTCAAGAACGTTTGAAGTATGCTTTGATGAAAGGTATCGGTGATTATCTCGAACAGGATTTGGCGGAGGCTTTGCCACTCTATAATAAAGCGGTCGATGTGATTGAAGGTCCGTTGATGGATGGAATGAATTATGTCGGTGAACTTTTCGGGGCGGGTAAAATGTTTCTTCCTCAGGTTGTAAAGACTGCGCGTACCATGAAAAAAGCCGTTGCCATCTTGCAACCCATCATCGAATCGGAAAAGACGGAGGGAACGACCTCTGCCGGAAAGATATTATTGGCAACCGTGAAAGGCGACGTGCATGATATTGGAAAGAATATCGTTGCCGTAGTAATGGCTTGCAACGGTTACGATATTGTTGATTTAGGAGTGATGGTCACAGCCGAAACCATTGTGCAGCGGGCTATTGAAGAGAAAGTGGATATGATCGGATTGAGTGGGCTGATTACGCCGTCTCTCGAAGAAATGGCTCATGTGGCAGGTGAACTTGAGAAAGCGGGATTGGATATTCCTCTTTTGATTGGTGGAGCCACCACGTCGAAGATGCATACGGCATTAAAAATAGCTCCTGTCTATCATGCTCCGGTAGTGCATTTGAAAGACGCTTCCCAGAATGCGGGCGTTGCCGCCAGATTGTTGAATCCACAGGCGAAAGCCGAATTGGTAAATGAGTTGGAAACGGAATATAGAGCGCTTCGTGAAAAGAGTGGTTTGCTGCGTCGTGAAACCGTCTCATTGGAAGAGGCCCAGAAGAACCGGCTGAATCTGTTTTAGCATTCTGTATAAGAAAAAAGATACGTTATAATCAGTATTAGTAAGCAAAAGTTTTGTCTTTTCGATAAATTCCTTACATTTGCGTTCTGATTAATTCATATCTAATACGTAAATGTTTGGAATAGACGACCCTTTTATCATTTTGCCATACCTGCTTTCAGTGGTATGCGTGGTGTTTGCGGCCTGGTTCGGGCTGGAATGTTGGAATAAGGACGACGAAAAAGACGAAACACGATGAATACATTTATACTTGGACTGATTGTGGTAGCCTATCTGCTGTCACTCGCTTATTTAGGCTTTCTGGGATATAAGAAAACGACGTCTGCCAGCGATTATCTGGTAGGTGCCCGTCAGATGAATCCTATCGTTATGGCACTTTCCTATGGGGCTACTTTCATTTCGGCGTCCGCTATCGTTGGTTTCGGGGGAGTGGCTGCTGCTTTCAGAATGGGAATCCAATGGCTGTGTTTCCTCAATATGTTTATCGGAGTTGTCATTGCCTTTATCTTTTTAGGTTTGCGTACCCGACGTATGGGGGTAAAACTGAACGTGAGTACTTTACCGAAGCCAATAAGGAATTGACGGCAATTGCTCCGTTAGTTCCGGAAAAGTTCAGGGTATTGGGACATCAAGGTTGGAGGGCAATGCCAGTGACCGGTTCTCCGCAATGGTATTCATTGGTTACTTCCCTTATTCTGGGAGTGGGAATCGGTTGTCTTGCACAACCTCAGCTGGTGGTTCGTTTTATGACTGTGGAGAGCAGCAAGCAGTTGAATCGCGGGGTGTTCATCGGTTGTTTTTTCTTGATAATAACCGTAGGAGCTATCTATCATGCCGGCGCATTGAGCAATCTATTCTTTTTGAAGACGGAGGGTGCGGTAGCAACGGAGTATGTCTACGCTCAGTTCATAATTCCATACGATGGGGGCTTCCGTCGGTTCCGATATTTATGGAACGTACAAACCCCGTTCGCGTGATAAGTTGACTAACGTTATTCGTCTTGGGGTACTGTTTTCTATCTTGGTCAGTTATATTATTTGTTATATGCTTCCGCATGACATCATAGCACGTGGCACTTCTATCTTCATGGGAATCTGTGCCGCTGCTTTCCTGCCCGCCTATTTCTGTATTGGGTATCTGTAAGGCGCTGTTTGGCAGGGATGTGCTGATCTCCACCTATCCTTTTTCGATCATAGATCCGATATTGTTTGCGTTGCCTCTGTCTGTGTTGGCTATTATCGGAGTCAGCATGATGACCTATAAGAAATAAGTATTACGCTTTGATTTTCTTTTTGTAGGATTCATAGCGCGACAGGATGTCACGGACAAAATTATAAGTTTCTATGCCACGAAAATATCCGTTTTTACAGATCGGGTCGGTGAAGTACTCTTCATTGCTCTTGAGCAAGATGAAGTTTTCTACATTGTCTTTCCATACCAGTTTGTTCTTACCGTATTTCTCGGCCAGTGCCATCGCATCATAAATATGTCCTAATCCGGCATTGTAGGAAGCCAGGATAAAACTGAGACGTTCCTGCTTATCGGGAATCATGCTGAGACTACGGTCGGTAGCTGCGATATATTTGACTGCCGCTTTGACGCTTTCTTCCGGATTCTGTTCCTTTCCGGGCGGAACTCCCATAGCCCGTGCGGTAGCGGGCATTAATTGCATCAGCCCTTTTGCTCCGGCCCAAGACACGGCTGTGGTATCGAAATTGGATTCCGTGTAAGCCAATGAAGCAAGCATACGCCAATCCCAACCGATATCTTTGGAGTACTTCTTGAATAAATCATCATAGTGCGATATCTTCCCCTCTCTTAGTGAAAGGATAGGAGAATGGGGCATCATTTTGCTATTCTCGAAGTAGCGTTTCATACTGGCTGTATAGGCAGGAGAGGTCATATTTTCCTCATGCCATTTGGTGGCTGCTGCCGCCAGCTCGGGACAGTCTTTTCTCACAGCCCATGATGAACGTTGGTCAAAACTGATAGACAAGTCAATATTTAAGTTGGGATAATACGTTTTATTAAGCTTGGCCAAATCGTTGTCGGCTACCGTGTATGGAATCTTGCCTTGTGCTACTTGTGTGATCAGGTCTTCGGTAGTGATACTGTCATTGGTTACCTTATGGATTTGAATGCCGCCTCCCAATTCGTTGTTCAGGTTGACAAGACGGTCGTAATACTTTCCGGGCTTTACATAGATATCTTTCCCTATCAGTTCCGTTACATCTTTCAAGGGTTTTTGTTTTCCTTTTCCCTGTTGCACAATAACCTGATGGGTGATGATATCCTCACCGCAATAGATAAGGCTGTCTTTCCATTCCTTTGTTACGGGTAGATTGTAGGCAATCATGTCTCCTTCGCCTGCCAGTAATTTCCGGATCAGTTCATCGACACTGTTAGCTACTTCGATCCTAAGTTTTAATCCCAGACTTTTGGCAAACTGACCGCTAAGTTCGTATTGAAATCCCATTTCCTGTCCCCGATAAATGAAGTAGGAAGTAGAACTGTATAGTGTCAATACGACCAGTTCGCCGCTGTCTTTTATCTGCGGGAGGTCGTATGCGTTCTCGCTTACAGGATTGGGTCGCGTGTTCTTACATCCGAACACGCAACAGAATAATATAAGGAATAAAGGAATAATCAGTGTCCTAACGCCCATTCTTTAATTTTCAATTTTTAATTCTTGAGGTGCTTCTTGATATACATTGTCAGAATATCAATAGCTACCTTATTGTTTCCACCTTCCGGTACAATAAGATCGGCATAACGCTTGCAAGGTTCGATGAATTGTAGATGCATTGGTTTCAGAACCCGTGTATAACGTTCCATGACCGCTTCGGCAGTACGTCCGCGTTCAATCACGTCTCTTTGGATAACACGTATCAGTCGTTCGTCAGGATCAGCGTCTACAAATATTTTAAGGTCCATCATGTTGCGCAATTTTTTATCACATAAAGCAAGGATTCCCTCAATGATAACCACTTCGCGAGGTTCGATGTGAATCGTTTCGGGCTGCCGTGTACATGTAAGATAAGAATAGGTAGGCTGTTCAATGCTTTTCCCTTCTTTCAACAGCATGATATGCTTAGATAGCAAACTCCATTCGAAAGCGTCCGGATGGTCGAAATTGATATTCTGACGTTCTTCCACCGGGACGTGGCTGCTGTCTTTGTAGTATGAGTCCTGAGGTAGTAACACCACTTCTCCTGTGGGGAGACTTTCTATGATTTTCCGTACAACGGTGGTCTTTCCGGAACCTGTTCCGCCTGCTATGCCTATTATTAACATCTCTTTAAGTATATATTTAAACTAAATGGAGTAAATTTGCATTGTTTATACAGTATATAGAAGACAAATATAGAAACAATTCATTAAAATAGCAACGGTAATGGTAAAACACATTGTATTATTTAAGTTAAAAGACGATGTTCCCGCTGAAGAGAAGCTGGCAGTCATGACTAAATTTAAGGAAGCGATAGAAGCACTTCCCGCTAAAATCTCTGTAATCCGTAAGGTAGAGGTCGGATTGAATATAAATCCGGGTGAGACTTGGAACATCGCGCTTTACAGTGAGTTTGATACTTTAGAAGATGTGAGATACTATGCAACGCATCCGGAACATGTTGCGGCCGGTAAGATTCTGGCTGAAACAAAGGAAAGCCGTGCGTGCGTGGATTATGAGTTATAACCCCCAATAATAAAAGAATGAAAAAACTATTTTCTTTTCTGCTTTTAAACTTTGTGGTCTATGTGTTGCAAGCGCAGATACAGGATCCTGTGAAATTTAAAACGGAGTTGAAATCTCTTTCCGATACGGAAGCGGAGATTGTATTTACTGCAACCATTGACAAGGGGTGGCATGTATATTCTACTGAGCTTGGGGACGGAGGACCTATTTCCGCCACATTCAACGTCGATAGCAAATCGGGGATTGAACCGGTAGGAAAGTTGAAACCGGTAGGTAAGGAGATAGCTACTTTCGACAAGTTGTTCGAGATGAAAGTACGCTATTTCGAGAACACGGCTAAGTTTATCCAAAAGGTGAAGTTCACAGGAGGGGCTTATGCGATAGATGGGTATCTGGAATATGGAGCTTGTAATGATGAAAGTTGCCTGCCTCCGACACAGGTTCCGTTCAAGTTTGCCGGAGAAGCTGAGGGTAATACGGTGGCGGCTAAAGAGGACAAATCGGTTAAAGAGGATAAAGCAGACAAGACAGAGACAGATTTAGCTGTTTCAAAAGATACGGTTGCCATGACCGAACTGCTTCCTGCTACTCCGGTGGATGCGTCTACAGGTATCCAGCCTGCTGTTGCATCCAGTGAGCTTTGGAAGCCGGTCATTAGTGAACTGCAAGCGCTGGGAGAGGAGCATGGACAGAAAGATATGTCTTGGATATATATATTCATAACAGGTTTTCTAGGTGGATTATTGGCATTGTTTACTCCTTGTGTATGGCCGATTATTCCGATGACCGTCAGTTTCTTTCTGAAACGCAGCAAGGATAAGAAGAAAGGTATTCGTGACGCATGGACGTACGGTGCGTCTATCGTAGTGATTTATGTTGCGTTGGGGTTGGCTATTACACTGATTTTCGGTGCCAGTGCGCTGAATGCTTTGTCTACCAATGCTATCTTTAATATTCTCTTCTTCTTGATGTTGGTGGTTTTTGCAGCTTCATTCTTTGGAGCTTTCGAGATCAGGCTCCCGTCGAAGTGGGGAAATGCGGTAGATAGTAAGGCTGAATCAACGACCGGTCTGTTGAGTATCTTCCTGATGGCTTTCACTCTATCGTTGGTGTCTTTCTCTTGCACAGGTCCGATTATCGGATTTTTGCTGGTGCAGGTGTCTACTACGGGAAGTGTGGTTGCTCCGGCAATTGGTATGTTAGGATTTGCCATTGCATTGGCTCTGCCGTTTACTCTGTTCGCTCTGTTCCCGTCATGGCTGAAATCTATGCCGAAGTCTGGTGGATGGATGAATGTGATAAAGGTGACGTTGGGCTTTCTTGAATTGGCATTCGCACTTAAGTTCTTGTCGGTAGCCGATTTGGCATACGGATGGAGACTGCTCGACCGTGAAACGTTCCTTGCTTTGTGGATCGTGATTTTTGCTTTGCTTGGATTCTATTTGTTGGGTAAGGTTAAATTCCCGCACGACGATGATGATAATAAGGTAGGAGTTACCCGTTTTTTTATGGCGCTTATTTCTTTGGCGTTTGCGGTATATATGGTTCCCGGTTTGTGGGGAGCACCGTTGAAGGCGGTAAGTGCATTCGCTCCGCCTATGCATACGCAGGATTTTAACTTGTATGAGAATGAGGTGCATCCAAAATTCAAGGATTACGAGCTGGGAATGGAGTATGCCCGTCAGCAAGGTAAGCCGGTTATGATTGACTTTACCGGACATGGTTGTGTGAATTGCCGTAAGATGGAAGCTGCCGTATGGACAGATTCAAAGGTGAGTGATATTATTAATAAGGATTATGTGCTCATCTCTTTATATGTAGATGATAAAACTCCGCTTTCGGAACCGGTGAAAGTAGTAGAAAATGGTACAGAACGTACATTGCGTACTGTAGGCGACAAATGGAGTTATCTGCAACGTGTGAAATTCGGTGCCAATGCCCAGCCTTTCTATGTATTGCTGGATGGTCAGGGAAAACCGTTGAACAAGTCGTATGCTTATGATGAAGATATAACTAAATATATTGACTTCCTACAAGTAGGACTGGAAAATTATAGGAAGGAGAAGTAATGACCTCTCTTGCGATGGATTAATAAAGAGGTTGTGTCAAAACGTTGGCACAACCTCTTTTATATTTTACAGTTCTTTTATATTTTCTTTTGGCTATGCTGCTTTTTCCTCATGCATTTGGCAACAAGTTGCTATATTCCAATTATATCGGGTTATAAATAGTCCCATAAACATATTCAACATTTTTTCGCAGTTCCATTTAATTTGAAATCAAACACAGAGGTTTGGATACAAGATAGAAGATAACTTGATAATGACTTTCGGTCTGGTCATTCAATTCGTATGGAATATAGGCAAAGAAAGCTTCAAGACGGGTGAGGAAAGATTCATAATCACCTGTGCGTAATTCTTGAACGAATTTTCCGATATAAAATCCTTGATCGCACGTTCTTTTTTTAAGATATAATATGCAAATGAGAATTTAGGCAGAAGACGAATATAATCTTTTCAGTATCTTTTCAGTATCATGTTTTTTCTTTGCGTAGAATAAATTACTATCTTTGCCACTTTAACCCGATAATCAATGAGTAGAATATTATTAAATACAAAAATTTGGCTATTAATGCTATTGTTGGGTGTCGTTTCTTCTGTTTATGCACAAGATGATGATTTCACAACTTGGACAAAATTTAAAATAAATCATAAAATTGATTCCCAGTTTTCTGTTTCCGGTGATGTGGAGCTACGTACAAAGGACGATCTGAACAAGTGGGATCGTTGGGGACTTACTGTCGGAGGCGACTATCGGGCATATTCCTTTTTGAAATTGGGAGTTGCTTATGAGACTCATCTGCGTGATTTAGGGGATTCGGGCTGGAAATTCAGGCATCGCTATCATTTAAGTGCTACGGCAAGTTTTCGCTATCAGTGGTTGAAAGTTTCCTTACGGGAAAGATTCCAACAAACTTTCGATAGTGGTGATGCAGAAACTCGTTTGCGCTCTCGTTTGAAGTTATCTTATGCACCTACAAAAGGAATTGTTTCCCCTTACTTTTCTGTTGAACTTTACCAAAGTCTGGATGATGCACCTTTTTGGAGAGCGGCTCGCATGCGTTATCGTCCGGGAGTAGAACTAAATTTGGCTAAACGCTGGTCGTTGGATGTTTTTTATTGTTATCAGTATGAACCTTCAAAAGGAAAACATATTGCCGGAATAGAAGTAGGCTATTCTTTTTAAAATTGCTAGTTCTACTATCGTAAACTAGTGAATTTCTAATATAATAATGTGGGAATGAATTTCTATGATTTTAATAGCTGATTTATAACTGATTGATTATTGGTGTATTACATATAAATGTGAAAAAATACTAGTAAAATAATACTTCACGTCCTTTTTATTATATATATTTGCCGCCAATACATCAAAATGGTGTGTTGAAATTGATGATTCCTCAGTGCAACAGACGTGTTGTTCAGTATCTCATAACTGAAAGCGAATACTTCCTCTTATGCTATTCTTCTGTCCAATCAAAGATTTCTATTTGGAAATAAATAAAGATATTAAGATGAAAGTATTTTATAACCTGCAGAGATGTGTAGGTTTTCTCGTTCTTTTCTCTATTTTGCTTGCAGCTTGTGTAAATCACATTTCGGAGGAGGAAGAAGCAGGTGTGGTAGTTAATGATGGAAATATTCCATTGAAAATTATAGCTGATATTCATGAAGTTGCCAATACGCGTGTGGCAAATAACACCTTTGAGAAAGGAGATGAAGTGGGACTGTTCGCATTAGCCGGTTCTACTACCATACAGGAAGAACGTTATGCGGACAATCTTCATTTTGTTCGTTCGGCCGATGGAGAGTTTATAGCTGATGAATCGGTGTATTATCCGGATGATGGTGTGACGCTGAATTTAATCAGTTATTATCCATATCGGGAAGAAGGAGTAGCTATGGGAGAAAGCAAGATGCCGGTATCTATTGAAACAGAGCAAAATATTCCGGCGAACTATTCTCATTCTGATTTTCTGGTTGCTACTAAAGAAGATGTACTGGCGACTCAAGAGGCTATAGCCTTGACTTACAATCATAAATTTTTCCGCTTAAAGATAGCTTTAGTATCTGGAGAGGGAGAAGACGTGGAAAGTATGTTGACGGCCAATCCTAAACTTTCTGTTTCCGGCTTTTACACAAAAAGCATTTATGACTTTCAGAAGAAATCTTATTCCTCCTTTACAGATGAGAAAGATATCATTCCTACCGGTGAGTGGGAGATAGTCGATGAAAGGCTAGTAGGTAAAGATCTGATTTTGATACCTCAGGAAGCGACAGTAGGATACCAATATATAACATTGGAGGCTAACGGAAAACCATACACTTGCTTGTTGCCCTCTACTTTGAAACTTCAGGAAGGCAAACAAAGAGAACTGGAAATAACTTTTGTAGCAGCAGAAGATATCCTCATGAGCAAGCTCAATGGAGAAATCAATGATTGGGAGGGAACTGAAGTAGATCATACAGGATCAGAGACTCTTCATAAATATATAGATGTGTCAAAGTTAACTTTCGAGAACTCAAACATTTGTAAAGTGCTGAATAAAGGAAAACAAATGGCTGAGATTTGTAAGGAGTATCTGGTAACTCCGGATTTTTCTTCGCAAGCAATCGTAGTCTATCCGATGAAAGAAGATGGAACGGCTGATTTATCTCGAGGGCTTGTAGCACAATTGTTAGGGAAAACCGGCAAAGTGCATGGCGGAAATGTCGTATGGGATACGGAAAACCACTCCTTGAATTATACACCGGGAACTTTACCGGCTCGAAATAATATTTATGTGATGGCGAATGGGGAAGTCTCTTTATCGGTAGCTATGGGGGATGATGTATTACAAGTCTTGGCATTGGAGGATGTTGCTCGTGATGTACGTGGAGGGATGATCCATAATTATCCGTTGGTGAAAATCGGAACCCAATATTGGATGCGTGACAATTTGAAAGCCTCTTTCTATATAGATGGTAATGAAATCCCTAAATTGGATGCAGTGACAGATGGTGCAGTCGGATACCTACAATCCGAAGCGAATGCAACATATTATTTCTATACTGCTAGTGTCGCATTATCCGGTAATATTCTGCCGAATCATTGGAGTGTTCCGACTTGGGAGGATTGGAATATACTAAAAACTTACTTGAAAGAAGATGCTTCCTTATTAAAGTCCGGTACATGGTTACCCTTGAACACCGGAGATACAGCAGAGCCTGCGACTAATTGGTCTGGTTTTGATGGAATTCCTGTGGGAATGTATGTGGGAACTTTTCAGTTAAACTATGAAGGTAAGTATTTAGCATACTGGACTTTGGATGAAACAAATTCAGAGATAGCCGAAACTGTATTTTATCTGAAAAGTGATACGAACCTGATAGAATCTTCTAAAGCAGGTACTGATAAAAAAGCGCTGGCTATCCGTTGTATTCGCAAGTAAATAAATGAAATTCATCCTTCTTTTTCATATTTTGATTATATTTGGGAAGTGAAACTAATAAAAGAGAACCATGAAGAAGATAATAAATCCCTGGAAAGGGTTGGAGGGATACAATTGTTTCGGTTGTGCTCCCAATAATGAAGTTGGAGTAAGAATGGAATTTTACGAGGACAGCGAGGAAATCGTAAGTATCTGGAAACCTCGTCCGGAGTATCAAGGTTGGATTGATACATTGCATGGTGGTATTCAGGCCGTTTTGCTGGATGAGATTTGTGCTTGGGTCGTACTCCGTAAATTGCAAACAACAGGAGTAACTTCAAAAATGGAGACGCGTTACCGGAAGCCAATTGATACGAAAGACTCCCATGTCGTGTTGCGTGCATCCATCAAAGAAATAAAGCGGAACATTGTTATCATTGAAGCGAAGCTATATAATAAGGATGGCGAAGTATGTACGGAAGCTGTTTGTACCTATTTCACATTCCCGCAGGAAAAAGCGAGAAAAGAGATGCATTTTCTTCAATGTGATGTAGAACCGGAAGAAATATTACCTTTAATTTGAAATGAAAACTCGTTTTTTTGTGATAAATGTTTGGTAGTATCAAACAAATTCTTTACTTTTGTCGCAGTTAATAAAAGAAATATGAAATATACAGCTATACATCATCATCATTTTCCTAACGAATAACTCGGTGGGCATGGATGATATTGTATATGTCTTTATATAACGATAACGAAGGCTTGCCGAATACGGTAAGCCTTTTTTATTTTACTCAAAACGAATTGTAATTAATAAAATAATAATTGATAAAGTCATGTTAAGAATCGCAGTACAAGCCAAAGGACGTCTTTTTGAAGAGACAATGGCACTTTTAGAAGAGTCGGATATTAAGTTGAGCACAACGAAACGTACCTTATTGGTGCAATCTTCCAATTTTCCTATTGAGGTACTTTTCCTCCGTGATGACGATATCCCGCAAACAGTGGCTACGGGTGTAGCTGATTTGGGAATTGTCGGCGAGAACGAGTTTATGGAAAAAGAAGAAGATGCTGAAATCATTAAACGTCTGGGATTCAGCAAGTGCCGTTTGTCATTGGCCATGCCGAAAGATATTGAATATCCGGGATTATCATGGTTCGAAGGAAAGAAGATTGCCACCTCTTATCCGGTAATCCTTCGCAACTTTTTGAAAAAGAGTGGGGTGAATGCTGAGATTCACGTGATTACCGGTTCGGTTGAAGTATCTCCGGGTATTGGATTGGCCGATGCAATTTTTGATATTGTAAGTTCAGGTTCTACTTTGGTTAGCAACCGACTGAAAGAAGTGGAAGTTGTGATGAAGTCAGAAGCCTTGTTGATTGGCAATAAAAACATGAGCGACGAGAAAAAAGCAGTACTCAAAGAACTTCTGTTCCGTATGAACGCTGTGAAAACAGCTGAAGACAAGAAATACGTGTTGATGAATGCCCCCAAAGATAAATTGGAAGAAATTATTGCCGTATTACCCGGTATGAAAAGTCCTACCGTAATGCCGTTAGCACAAGAAGGTTGGTGCTCTGTGCATACGGTACTTGATGAAAAACGTTTCTGGGAAATTATCGGAAAGTTGAAAGGACTGGGAGCTGAAGGTATCTTGGTGTTACCGATTGAAAAGATGATTTTGTAATATATCGAGATAAACCGTATAATGTGATTGAAATAAATAATCTGTGTAAATCAGTGTAATCTGTGGTGAACCATGAAATTGATTAAATATCCCTCAAAGGAGCAGTGGGCGGAACTTCTGAAACGTCCGGCGCTCAATACCGAGAGCCTTTTTGATACCGTCCGTTCTATTATAGATAAGGTAAAGGCAGAAGGTGATAAAGCCGTGTTGGAGTATGAAGCCGCTTTTGATAAAGTTACCTTGTCTGCCCTTGCTGTAAGTCCGAAAGAGATACAGGCAGCCGGAGCATTGGTAAGTGATGACTTGAAAGTGGCCATCTCTTTAGCTAAACAAAATATTGAAACATTCCATTCTTCCCAACGTTTTGTCGGCAAGAAGGTAGAAACAATGAAGGGAGTAACTTGTTGGCAAAAGTCAGTAGGTATTGAGAAGGTAGGTCTTTATATTCCAGGAGGAACGGCACCTCTTTTCTCAACAGTCCTAATGCTTGCCGTTCCCGCTAAAATAGCAGGATGCAAGGAGATTGTACTTTGTACGCCTCCGGATAAGAATGGAAATATTCATCCCGCCATCCTTCTTGCAGCCCAACTGGCAGGAGTCAGCAAAATATTCAAGGCGGGAGGCGTACAGGCCATCGCCGCTATGGCGTACGGAACGGAAAGCGTGCCTAAGGTTTATAAAATTTTCGGTCCCGGCAATCAATATGTGACAGCTGCCAAACAATTGGTGAGTCTGCGTGATGTAGCGATTGATATGCCCGCAGGTCCTTCCGAAGTGGAGGTATTGGCTGATGTATCGGCCAATCCGACTTTTGTTGCAGCTGACTTATTGTCGCAGGCGGAACATGGAGTGGATAGTCAGTCTATGCTGATCACAACATCCGAGCAACTTCAGACGGAAGTAATGGCGGAAGTAGAACGCCAGTTGGCAAAACTTCCCCGTCGTGAGATAGCAGCCAAATCATTGGAAAACAGTAAGCTTATTTTGGTGAAAGACCTTGATGAAGCATTAGAGTTGACCAATGCTTATGCACCGGAACATTTGATCATTGAAACGGAAAACTATATGGAAGTGGCTGAGCGGGTGACGAATGCCGGTTCTGTATTCTTGGGTTCCTTAACTCCTGAAAGTGCCGGTGACTATGCTTCCGGAACAAATCACACCCTGCCGACCAACGGTTATGCCAAAGCCTATAGCGGTGTAAGTCTGGATAGTTTTATCCGCAAGATTACCTTCCAGGAAATTCTTCCGGAAGGAATAAAAAACATAGGTCCTGCTATTGAAGAGATGGCGGCTAATGAACAGCTGGATGCACATAAAAATGCGGTTACTGTCCGTCTGAAAACCCTAATTTAATAATGAATATGAAACGCTTACAAGAACTAACCCGGCCGAATATTTGGAAACTGAAACCCTACTCTTCGGCTCGTGATGAATATAAAGGAGTTACGGCTTCTGTCTTTCTGGATGCTAACGAGAATCCGTACAATACGCCCCACAACCGCTATCCAGATCCGATGCAGTGTGAATTGAAAGCAATGTTGTCGAAGATAAAGAAAGTATCCCCCGAGCATATTTTTCTTGGAAACGGTAGCGATGAGGCCATCGACTTGGTTTTTCGTGCATTCTGCGAACCGGGTAAAGATAATGTAGTGGCTATCGATCCTACTTATGGAATGTATCAAGTGTGTGCCGATGTGAATGATGTCGAATACCGGAAAGTATTGCTGGATAATAACTTTCAGTTTTCTGCTGATAAGTTATTGACGGCTACCGATGAACACACCAAACTTATTTTTCTTTGTTCACCCAACAACCCGACAGGAAATGACTTACTCCGTTCTGAGATAGAAAAAATACTGAACCGATTTGAAGGATTGGTAATGTTGGATGAGGCCTACAATGATTTCTCTGAAGCTCCTTCTTTTCTCGAAGAGCTGGATAAATATCCTAACCTTGTGGTATTCCAAACATTCTCCAAAGCGTGGGGATGCGCTGCTATTCGTTTAGGAATGGCTTTTGCTTCTAAAGAGATTATCGATATCCTCAGTAAAATAAAATACCCTTATAACGTCAATCAACTTACCCAGCAACAAGCCATCTCCATGTTGCACAAATACTATGAGATAGAACGTTGGGTGAAGACGTTGAAGGAAGAGCGTGATTATTTGGAAGCGGAATTTGAGAAACTTCCTTGTATCATTCAACTCTTTCCGTCCGATGCCAATTTCTTTTTGGTTAAGGTGACGGATGCTGTGAAAATCTATAATTATCTAGTAGGTGAAGGTATCATTGTGCGCAATCGTCACACCGTTTCACTGTGTTGCAACTGTCTGCGTGTTACCGTTGGTACCCGTGTGGAAAATGACACTCTGTTGGCTGCTCTTAAAAAATACCAGGAATAAATTATGAAAAAGAAAGTATTATTTATAGACAGAGACGGAACGTTGGTTATCGAACCGCCCATCGACTATCAGCTCGACTCATTGGAGAAGTTGGAGTTCTATCCGAAAGTATTCCGCAACTTAGGCTTTATTCGTAGTAAACTCGATTTCGAATTTGTAATGGTCACCAATCAGGATGGACTGGGTACTTTTTCTTTTCCGGAGGAAACCTTCTGGCCTGCTCACAATCTGATGTTAAAAACGTTGGAGGGTGAGGGAATTACTTTTGACGAGATTCTGATTGACCGAAGTTTTCCAGAAGATAATGCTCCTACCCGTAAACCGCGTACCGGTATGTTGACCAAATATCTGGATAGCCCGGAATATGATCTTACCGGGAGTTTTGTTATCGGTGATCGTCCTACGGATGTGGAACTTGCCCAAAATTTAGGGTGTCGTGCCATTTATTTGCAGGATTCTACAGAAAGTCTCAAAGAAAAAGGGTTGGAAGAAGTCTGTGCCCTTGCAACTACGGATTGGGATCGGATAGCCGAGTACTTGTTTGCCGGTGAGCGGAAAGCGGAAGTACAGCGCACCACCAAAGAGACAGATATCTATATAGCTTTAAATCTTGATGGAAATGGAATGTGTGATATCTCTACCGGTCTTGGCTTTTTCGATCATATGCTAGAACAGATTGGAAGACATTCCGGCATGGATTTGACAATTCGTGTGAAAGGAGATCTGGAAGTGGATGAACATCATACCATCGAAGATACTGCTATTGCATTAGGAGAATGTATTTACCAGGCTTTAGGTAGTAAGCGTGGAATTGAACGTTATGGCTATGCTTTACCGATGGATGATTGTCTTTGTCAGGTTTGTCTGGACTTTGGCGGACGTCCTTGGCTGGTGTGGAATGTGGAGTTTAAACGCGAGAAAATAGGAGAAATGCCTACAGAAATGTTCCTTCATTTCTTCAAGTCATTGAGCGACGCTGCAAAGATGAATCTGAATATCAAAGCGGAAGGACAGAATGAGCACCATAAGATAGAAGGAATCTTTAAAGCCCTTGCACGTGCTTTGAAGATGGCGATTAAGAGAGATATTTATCATTTCGAACTTCCATCTAGTAAGGGGGTGCTTTGACTGTTGCATGATTGGGTAAAGCATTATATTTGAGATTAATATGTTGTAACATAGTGTATTTATATAGTACTGTGACATTTTTGTTTCTCCCTCTATAATACTTAGAATAAATACAAAAATGTCACAGACAAAATGCCTGCCAAAATGAAATTTTTGTCAGGAGGAATTATAAGTTTTCTATTTCTTTAAGCCACATGGCGAAACTCGCATCACTCGGCATTCTCCAGTCTCCTCTCGGGCTGATGGAGATGCTTCCCACTTTAGGACCGTCCGGCAGGCATGAACGTTTGAACTGCTGATTGAAGAAACGGCGGAAGAAAGTGGATAGCCATTTCTTGATTGTCTCTTCATCATACACCCCTCCGAATGCGATATTTGCTAGATAATAAATCTTTGACGGGCGGAAACCGAAACGCAGGAAATAATAGAGGAAGAAATCATGCAGTTCATAAGGACCTACCAGATCTTCCGTTTTCTGTTTGATATCCCCGTTTTCATCTGCCGGAATCAGCTCTGGGCTGATAGGAGTATCTACTATGTCGAGCAGGGTAGCTTTGGATTCCTCATCCACGCCATTTTTCGCCACCCACTGTACCAGATATTTCACGAGCGTTTTGGGTACACCGGCATTGACACCATACATGGACATGTGGTCACCATTGTAGGTTGCCCATCCTAAAGCTAGTTCCGACAGGTCTCCCGTACCTACAACCATCCCCCAGGTCTGGTTGGCGATATCCATTAATATTTGTGTACGTTCGCGTGCCTGTGAGTTTTCATATGTGACATCATGTACGTTTACATCATGGTCTATATCTTTGAAATGTTGGATGCAGGCATCCTTGATACTGATTTCGCGGATGGATATGCCCAATGAATTCATCAGATTGACAGCATTGTGGTAAGTCCGGTCAGTTGTTCCGAAGCCGGGCATGGTAATACCGAGAATCCCCTTTCTTGACCATCCCAGTTTATCGAAAGTCTTCACGCAGACCAATAAGGCTAGTGTTGAATCCAGTCCGCCGGAAATACCGACTACGGCAGTCTTTGCTCCGGTATGGACGAGACGTTGTGTCAGTCCTGCTACTTGGATGGAAAAAACTTCTTCACAATGTTCATGCAGTTCATTGTCTTGCGGCACGAAAGGATGAGCATTGAATTTACGGGTTAAATTCAGCTCTTTACTGTTTACAAACTCCGTTGCAATGGCAATCGCCCTTTTGCCTTCCAAGTTAGCTTGGCTGGCAGCGAAAGTCGTATTCACTCTCCGTTCCGCCCGGATACGTTCCACGTCAATTTCGCTTACAACCAATTGTTCCTCCATGCTGAAACGCTCGCTTTGTGCAAGAAGCGTTCCGTTTTCATAAATCAATCCGTTGCCTGCGAAAACCACATCTGTAGTAGATTCTCCGAAGCCGCAGGATGAGAATACATATCCGGCGATACAACGTGCGGATTGCTGGCTGATAAGTGAACGGAGATAACTATGTTTTCCGATTCCTTCATTGTCGGCGGACATATTGAATATGATCTCCGCCCCTTGCAGTGCGAGGGAGGAGCCGGGTGGGATGGTGGCCCAGAGGTCTTCGCAAATTTCAATGCCAAATGTGGTGTCCGAAGTTTCGAAAAGGAGATTGGCGCCAATCGGGACAACTTGTCCACACAGGCGTACCGTCTCAGTTCTTAATTGAAGTGCGGAAGTAAACCAGCGCTGTTCGTAGAACTCTTTGTAATTGGGCAGGTATGTTTTGGCGGTGACACCTAATATTTTCCCTTTTTGGATGGTTACGGCTGCATTGATTACCGTTGAATTGACGATAACGGGCATGCCGACAATGGATATGATATCCAGTTGGCGGGTATTGTTCAATATCTGCATTAACCCCATTTCGGCTTCTTCAAGCAGAAGTTGCTGGCTGAACAGATCACCGCAAGTATATCCCGTAATGCTCATTTCCGGGAACAGGATGATTTGCACCCCTTTTCCTTCGGCTACAGCAATCAGACTTTCTATCTTCTCCACATTGAATTTACAGTCGGCCACTTTTACGTGCGGTACGGCTGCTGCTACTTTTACAAATCCGTAATTCATCTTATACCTTATTTATATATAATGGGTGCAAAAATAGAAAATAGTTTTGAATAATTGTCGTTTCTCCAGTGAATCCTTAAAAGGACGGTCTTCGGACGGTTTATGATACTGTTGGTTGCATAATCGGACGGTATGTCAAAAAGATAGTTTATCTGTCTTTTAATATAAATTATGTTTAGTCTTATTTAATGATATAACTGATTTTTAGCAATATAAGCTGTCAAAAAGATATTTGTGGAATTTTGGTATAAAATATGCGACATTTTGTTTCTTATATTTAACTATAATATTTATATTTGTAGCCAAATTTAAGTAATATAGATGCTTGTAACACTAAACAAACGAGCGATATTACTTGGTAGAGAAAATAAATTAAGGGTAGATGAACATACAACAGACTCACACGGTGGCAACACGAAAATCTTTTTTAGAAATTTGGCGCAACATCAAAAATCAGCCAAGTTAGCTTCTCTGTTTTGTTTTGATAAATCAATAAAAATAAATCAATTTCATTAATTTTAATTTAAGTATCAAAGATGAGAAAATCAATTCTCTTGTTTGTGCTCTTTTCTCTGATGAATATTCCTCTGTTGCTGTTTGCACAGGGAGGGTATCGGGTAACGGGACGCATTCTTTCGGCTGAAGACAATCAGCCTTTGATTGGCGTGTCTGTATTGGAGAAGGGTACATCAAATGGTGTAATTACAGATATTGATGGTAATTACAGTATCACAGTGACGAAATCTCCCGCCACTCTGCAATTTTCTTATATCGGGATGAGACCCGTAGACAGGCAGGTCACTGCTTCTACTCGTATTGACTTGTCGATGGAAAGTGATGCACAGCAGGTGGACGAAGTGGTGGTGGTAGCTTACGGTGTACGTAAGAAAGGTACCATAGCCGGTTCTGTATCCACCGTGAAAGCGGAAAAGATGGAAAATGTGCCTGCCGCCAGTTTTGACCAGGCATTGCAGGGGCAGGCACCGGGATTAATGGTGATGTCAGGCTCCGGTGAACCGAGTGTGGCCGCTTCATTTCAGATTCGGGGTATCAACTCTTTGAGTTCGGGAACTTCGCCGTTGTTTATCCTTGACGGGGTGCCGGTGTCTAGTGCTGATTTTAATACACTGAACCCTAGTGATATCGAATCAATATCCGTATTGAAAGATGCCTCCTCAACTTCCATCTACGGAGCACGTGCGGCAAACGGTGTAGTGGTGATTACAACGAAACGCGGTCTGGCCCTGGACAAGGCGAAAGTGACGTTCCGCACCCAACTGGGTATTTCCCAACTGGCTCAGGACAAGTGGAATCAGATGAATACGGAAGAACGTATTCTTTTTGAGAAGGAAGTAGGATTGGATAAAGGAAAAGATTATGATATTCTGCGCAAAACAGATATCAACTGGCTGGACGTGGTGTTCAATAACAAAGCTATGTTGCAGAATTATGAAGTGTCCGTCAATCGTGCTACCGACCGTTTGAATTATTATGTGTCAGGCAACTTTTTCGACCAGGACGGAATTGCACAAGGATCAGGATTCAGACGTTACAATATGCGTGCAAATGCGGATGTGAAAGCTAGTAACTGGCTCAAAGTAGGTACTACTTCCACTGTTTCTTATGAAGAGATAGAACAGGCACAAACAGGAGCGTATACTTCCGTAACTCCTATTTCCGCTTCACACTTCATGATGCCTTATTGGAACCCTTACAAGGAAGACGGTTCGGTTGCTTCAACCAAAGACGGCAGCTGGACGGGAACCAATCAGAATCCGGTAGACTGGATGCAGAATAATCCCGTTAGCTATAAGAAGTATAAAGTACTGTCCACTTTGTATGCCGAAGTGAGCCCCGTTAGAGGGCTGACCATAAAGTCACAGTTTGCAGCGGATTATGCGCACATGACAGCGTTCAGCCAGTCATTCCCCAGTTTTTCCACCAACAACAATTCGGGTACTGCGGGCCGTAGTTCGAATGACAGGCTTAGTCTGACAATTACAAATACCGCCAACTACCATTTTACGCTGAAGGAAAAACATGATTTCAATTTCTTATTAGGACAGGAAGGGGTCGATGCCCAGTCAGAAGGGTTCTCCATTTCTATGAGAGGGCAGAATAATGACCTTCTTACTAATATTTCGAACGGTACGTTGGCTGCTTCTTGGTCGGATACGGCGGCAGGAACCGTTTATTCCTATTCGTACCTCTCTTTCTTCGGAAGAGGCGAGTATAATTACGACAGTCGTTATTATGCGGATTTCTCAGTACGTACCGATGCTTCTTCCCGTTTTGGTAAGGATAACAGATGGGGAGCTTTCTGGTCTGTGGGATTGATGTGGGACATGAAGAAAGAAAACTTTCTGAAAAAGTATGACTGGCTCACAACTATGCGTCTGGCTCTCAGTACGGGTACTTCCGGTAACTCGGACATCGGCTATTATGCATGGCAGTCTTTAGTGAAAGGCGGAATGGACTATATGGGCGAAACCGGTATTTACCCCGCGCAAAGTGGTAACTCCAATTTGAGTTGGGAGAAAACATGGACCACTAACTTGGCTTTACATCTGGGTTTCTGGAACCGGGTAAACTTGGATGTCGAGTTATATAATAAAAAGACTACGGATATGTTGATGGACGTTCCGCAATCTTATGCAGTGAATGGCTCAGGAAGCCGTTGGGACAATATCGGTGCAATGGTCAACCGCGGTGTGGAAGTCACAGTGAATGGTGATGTGCTCCGTACGAAAGATTTTTCATGGAATCTGAACGCCAACTTTTCGTATAATAAGAATAAAATTACCGAACTTTACAATGGAGTAGATGAATACGAAATTGCAAGTGCCAATCTTAAATATGTGGTAGGGCATTCGGCTACTGAATTTTATATTAACCGCTATGCCGGAGTCAATCCTACTAATGGCGATGCGTTGTGGTATACCAAAGATGGTGAGATAACGACAGAATTCAGAGATTCCGATAAAGTGATGACCGGCAAGAGTTTTGTGGCTCCGTGGCAAGGCGGATTCGGCACAACATTAACATGGAAGGGCATCTCGCTGGCTGCACAGTTCAGTTGGGTGGCCGACCGTTGGGTGTTCAATAATGACCGTTATCTGGATGAAGGCAATGGGCTGTTCGAAACATATAACCAGTCCAGCCGGTTGCTTTACGACCGTTGGAAGAAGCCGGGCGATGTGACGGATATACCGCGTTATGGAGTTACTCCGCAAATGGATTCCCGTTTTTTGGAAGATGCTTCTTTCTTGAGATTAAAGAATTTGATGCTTAGCTACAACTTCCCTCAAACATTGCTCAAGAAGACTAATTTCCTGACGCATCTGCGGGTGTTTGCGCAAGGACAAAACCTGCTCACATTCACCAAATTCTCAGGGCTTGATCCTGAAGGCGTAAGCAATATGTATCAGGCACAATATCCTTCAACCCGCCAGTTCACTTTTGGCCTGGAAGTTTCATTCTAAACATATAACTATAAAACAATGAAGAATAAGATAAAGATTTATTTGTTGTTGATAGCTTTGGGCATTGGCTCCGTATCATGTCTGGATAAGTATCCTGATGATGCTATCCAGGCCGGTCAGGCTATCAAGACAGTGGACGATGCCAATCAAGCAATTATTGGCATCTATGCGGCATTCAAGGATGCTTCGCTCTATAGCGGACGTCTGACGTTGCTGCCCGATTTGCAGACCGATCTGGTGTATGCGGTCACCGGATATTCTAATCAATATGGTGATTTGTGGCGTTGGAACATATTGGCTACCAATGAAGATATTGAGGCAGTGTATGGAGCTTTGTATTCCGTTATCAATCGTTGTAATTTTCTGTTAGATTACATTCCGGGCGTACAACAAAGCACGATAGACGATGATGCGCTCGACAAATTGGATATGATTCACGGCGAAGCCCTTTTTGCACGGGCGTTGTGTTATTCTGAATTGATTAAGCTGTTCTGTAAATCATACGAAAGTGATGCGGAAGCCGAAAACGAATTGGGAGTCGTACTCACTTCTCATTATGATTCGGTAGACAATACCCGCCGTGCTTCTTTAAAGGACTCTTACCAATTTATATTGGATGATCTTGAACTGGCTGCGGAATATTTGAAAATAGATGAAAACAGTGTGACAAAGGATGACCTTTACAGCACTCCATATATTAATGAATATACGGTTTATGCTCTCCGCGCCCGTGTTGCTTTATATATGAAGCATTATACTGAAGCCATCAAATATTCGACCAAAGTCATTGACAGCGGATACTATGTGCTTTCAAGTGCATCTATACAATATGGAAGTACCGGACAGAGCTTCTATCAGTATATGTGGACGAATGATGCTTCCACCGAAATCATTTGGAAAGTTGGTTTTACGCCCACTTCCTATGGGGGAGCTTTAGGCACTATTTTCTTCAATTATGACTATTCAACGGTGCGTCCCGACTATGTGCCTGCAAAATGGGCGCTGGATTTGTATGATGCGTATGATCTACGTTATTCGATTTTCTTCCAATCTTATTTAACCGGCTATCCGCATGCGTTGCAATGGCCGTTGCTTCAGAAATATTGGGGAAATACCGCTTTCATGGAAAGCTATAACATTCGCCACGTCTCCATGCCGAAACCGTTCCGATTGTCGGAGCAGTACCTCATTCGTGCGGAAGCATACTGCTTTAAAGATACGCCCGACTACGGAAGTGCAGGCAAAGATCTAGGAACCTTGCGTGCCGCGCGTTATTCTTCGTATAGCGGTGGTGTGAGCCTTTCTGACAGAAATGCTTTGGAGGTGATTGAAGAAGAACGTGTGAAGGAGCTATATATGGAAGGTTTTCGTCTTCACGACTTGAAACGTTGGCACAAAGGGTTTGAAAGAAAGCCGCAAAGTGAGTCTCTGAGTAACGGCAGTAGCTTGAAAGTAGAGAAAGATGATTCGCGTTTTGTATGGCCGATTCCGCAAAATGAATTGGATGCGCCGGGATCAGACATCCAACCGAATGAAAGCAATAAATAAATAGTTTTTAAAACCAATAGACATGAAAAAGATTATTATCGGATTATCGGTCATATTCACTCTCGCATTCGGATTCACCGGCTGCGACACCGATTATGTTAAGTATAGCGGTCCCGATTATATCATGTTCTCCGATACATTGTCCGTGCTTCCGGTACAAAATAACGAGGAGTATTTCGATATACCGGTAGCGGCCACTGAAGCTTGCAGTTACGACCGTACATTGGGAGTGGAGATTCTGGATAAAAAGACGAATGCAGTGGAAGGATGGCATTTTTCCTTAGAGTCAAATACGGTAACTATTAAGGCGGGTGAGCGTATGGCGAATGTCCGTATACGTGGTATTTATGACAATATAGAGATTACCGATTCACTGGGAATGGTTCTTCAACTGGTCAGTAAGGAAGAATCGAAGTGGGAGCTTTACGGAACCGAAACGAAAGTGATTTTACAGAAAGTATGTCCGTTCGACATTCATTTGTTTGAAGGTTATGCCTTGATTGTAACTTCCACCTATTTCAGCTCGTATATGCAGGGGGTAAGTCAACGATTGATCCGTACCGTAGTCGATCCGGATTCGGAAAACACTATTATAATGAAGGACTACTTCTACAAAGGATATGACCTCAAAGTGAAGTTTACTACTGATGACCTGCTTAATCCGTTGATTGAAATGGAAGACCAGCCGTTTGCTGCTACTACGGATGCCTTTGATACCATTTATGGTGACTGGGAAGTGTGGGCATATCAATCGGGGTATTACATTTCTTATTATAGTAGTTGCGAAAGGTTTATGCTACAGTACATGACATTACATGTGCCGGGGATGCCTGCCGGAAAAGATGAAGTAGGTACTTATATCAATGTTGTGAAATGGGTCAGTGATGACGAAGCGCAGATTCTCATTGAAGAAGGCGTCAATAATTCAATAAAACAATAATAAAAAACAAAAATATGAGAAAGCTTAAACAAAAAAACTTGGTTGCGCTTATGCGGAAGTTCTGCTTGGAAGGCTGCTTCACGGCTCTGTTCATGGCGTTATGCATTAGTGCTTGTTCGGATGATGACGATGATGCGGTAAAAGCGGTTTTTCCTGAAAAACAAACTGTCAATTGTGTATATGGTGATACAAAAGAGTTGAATTTTGAAACGAATGCCGATTGGCAGTTGACTTCTTCGGCTACTTGGTGCCGCTTTGTGAATGATGGTCATGAAGATTATTCTTTATCCGGAACTGCCGGAAAGCAGACAGTGACATTGAAGATTACCGATGAAGCTGTGGCGTTCGATGCACCTACTGTTGCCCGTCTGACTATGATGATAGGAGCGGAGAAGGCAATTATTGCTGATGTGGTGCGCGATAATAAAATGCGTGAATTGAAGATCTATGATATGGAAGGCAACGAAATCCATGAGATAGAAGTGGGATATAATAATTATAAGCCCTTTCAGATAAAGGCGAACTTCCGTTTTGCCGCAACTAACCGGCCGGAATGGTTGGAGATAGCCGGAAATACGATTGTGGGTACTGTAAATGAAATGACAAAAGGGGAAGTTAAGGTGATTGATAGTCCTCAGTATGCAAAATATATACAAAACGGTACATTGGTTTTTGCCGATGAAGACGGGGGGATGTCTTATTCGTTCCCTTTAGTATATAAAGGTATGGATCCGAAAAGTATCAAGATAGTTGACTCTAATCCTACTCCTTGGAATTGGGAAGTGTCGTTGGATGGCAAAACATTTACACAAACAAGCAGTTCGGGAACCGGAACTTCTACTACAACCTCTACTTATAATAAATTTGTACCTTATACCGTGCAAGCTTTGAATGATGAAGTGGTTCCAGTGTATATTCAGAAAGTAGAAGAGTATGGAACGGTGAAGATGAAAATAGGAGAAGAAGATGGAGTGGACTGGATGAGACTTGAAGATGACGGACAAGGTAATTTGCGGTTGAAAGTGGATCGATCTTCCGAAGAAAGAGAAGGATATGTGTTGGTATTGCCTAAAGCGTTATATGAAGAAATTAAGGATGAATTATGGGAAAATTTGATAGAAATGGATATGGAAACAGACGAACAGGATATCAAATATACTTATCAACAAAGTAATCTATTGATCAATTTTGTGCAGAAAGAGAAAAAGCAGGAGGCGGCACAGGCATTTAAAGTGACTTATTTTGATTCCGGGTGGAATACAGTAGAAGCTACTTGTACGAAAGTTACTGATACAGATATAGCAAGTTTGTATCCAGAAGTAAGTGACATTTACACAATGGAGTGGCCTTCTGCTCAAGGTGGGGTTACCATTGATCCATTAGAGGGGGATTACGAGACAGAATGGAATTTTAAAGTAATGCGTGATGGAGAAGATATAACTTCAGAAGAAATTTGTGAAGGTAATGGTACTTCTTTGAATGCCTTTATTGAAGGTACTTTAACAGAAGAGTTCCATATTTTAATAGAGAAAGACGATGTGACAATAAAAGTACTAATTATTACCCCGAATTATAATTAATCATTGAATAAATGAATAAGAAACTATATTCCATATTATTCTTTGTTCCCCTTATTGTCTGTTTATTGGCAATGACGGTGGTAACAGGATGCTCTGATGATGACGAACCGTTGCAGTCCACTTATGGATATGTGCAGTTCAGATTATTAAAGAGTGCATCCATGGACAAAGGAACGACAACGCGTGCTGTGACCGATAAGTTGGATAAGCTGAACGATGCACAGAAAGTGAAAGTTGTCATGCAATACAATGGTTCAACTATTACTCAGACTTTGCTATTGAATGCATACAATGCGGAAAATGCAGAATTCGGACTCCGTAGTGATAAGTTGAAGTTGCTTACAGGAACCTATACTGTTATTGGTTACTACTTGTATGATAAGTTGGACAATGTATTATATGCAGGACCAGCCGGGGAGAATAATGCCTTTGCGATTGTTTCCGACGGTCTGCATACACAGAATTTGAGTGTAGATGCGGTGGCACGAGGCATGGTGACATTCAAACTGGTGAAAGACTTTGTGAAGACCCGTGCAACAGGGGAAGAAGCTTATCCGTTGAGCAATATCCTGGCAATAGATATTACTGTGAAAAACCTTTTCACTCAGGAATTGACTACGATAAAAAGCATTCGGGTGAAATACGTAGAAGACTTTACCGATAAACCTGCAGAAGACTATGTCGATGCTGATAGAAACCAGGAGACTTCCTATATGGAATGTGATACGGTGGCATGGCTGAAAGCCGGTACTTATCAGATAAGTAGTTATACAACCTATTCGGATAAAAAGGCTAAGAACGTATTGGAAGTAGCCACCGTGCAGACATCCAAATCGTTTGTCGTGAAAGACAATGAAGTGACAAAGGATGCTGAAGTCCCTGTCCGTCTTGACGAAACAGCCGAATACATCAAAGACTATATAGCACTGAAAGCTATCTGGACAAAGATGGATGGTCAGAACTGGAAGTATTACGGAGAATCCTCACCGATGGGAGCCAATTGGAATTTCAATAAGGACATTGACTTGTGGGGAAATCAACCCGGCGTGCAGTTGTTGGATAACGGGCGTGTAGCTCTTTTATCTCTTGCCGGCTTCGGTGCTAAAGGAGTGGTACCCGATGAAATCGGTCAACTTACCGAATTAAGAATCTTATCATTGGGAACACATGATGAAAAGCTGGGAGGACGTTTGTTCGACAACTATTCCGTCAACATGAGCGAAGAACAGCGGAAAGCAATGAGAATGGACTATGATACGAAATTCCTTTCAAAAGACGCCCGGGAGGATTTGTCCGGTATTCTACGCAAAGGAATCAACGACAATCCGAAGATGAAGCCCATCAAGAGCAGCCGTATTTCTACGAAAGATGTGCAGTTTGGTGTTTTGACGAACGGAATCACCGGTGTATCCAAAGCCCTCATGAGGCTGACAAAACTGGAACAATTCTTTATAGCCAACTCACCTATCCGCAGTGACGGTTTCTTTGTTGAGGTAAAGCCTGATTCTCCTTATTATGAAGAACAGGATGAGTGGAAATGGGAGGATATGACCACCTTGACGGATATAGAAATCTACAACTGTCCTAATTTGGAAACGCTTCCAGTGAAGATGTTGAAGAACTTACCTGAATTGGTCTCACTCAATGTGGCGCGTAATCCGGGTATTTACGCTGAAGATAGAGATGTGTTGAAAGAGAACTGGGAAGAGATTATCGGAGACGATTCAAAGTGTGCGGATAAGATTCAATTGTTATATCTGGGATATAATAAATTGAAAGAATTTCCTGAATATGACCTTCTGAAAAAGATGAAAAAATTGTCATTGCTGGATTGTACCAACAATGAGATTGAAACATTGCATCCTTTCGGTAAGGAAGTCAAACTGATGAAAGTATATCTGGATAATAATAAAATAACAAAGATTCCGAGTGTTGAGGAAGACAACGGATTGAAATATTTCTTTGGGTGGAATGATGTGGAGAATTTTAGCTGTTCAAATAATCTGCTGACCGAAGTGCCTAATATTTTCAATGCCAAGTCTGATTTTGTAATGGGAACAGTCGATTTCTCCAACAATCTGATCGATAAGTTTGAAGATGGCGAGGATCACCGGGGCATCAATGCTTCTACTGTAAATCTGCACCACAACAAATTTAAGGTATTCCCTAAACTTCTGTTTGAGAAAGAATCACCGATGCAGACACTGAATCTTTCCTCCAACGGTATGACAACCATTCCTAAAGGGGCATTGAAAGGAAAAACATCTTTGGAGTATCTCACAAGTCTTGACTTGACTTATAATAAGTTGAGTTCGCTGACTGATGATTTTTATGTGATTAATATGCCGGTATTGTACGGATTGGATTTGAGTTACAATCAATTCTCCAAATTCCCGACCCAACCGCTGTCAATCAATTATCTGGTGGTATTCGGTATCAGACATCAACGTGACGATAACGGCAACCGGACATTGCGGGAGTGGCCTACGGGACTTTATAAGAATCCGAGCCTTAAAGCCTTCTATATCGGCTCCAATGACTTGCGTAAAATTGACGATACCATTTCGCCGACTATCTTGATGTTCGAAATCAAGGATAATCCCAATATTTCGATTGACATAAGCGATGTATGCCCTTATATCAAAGCCGGACGGTATACGTTGGTTTACGATAAGTCGCAGGATATCCGTGGTTGCGATGCGCTTGATCTGGGTAAATAACAATATAGAATAAAATATCAATGAAATATTTAGTAAAAATAGCATTAGGATTATTCGTTTACATGGCTGCTGTGGCATCATGTAAAGATGATGACGATAGTGGTATTACCGGATTCTCTATAGATAAGGAAGATATCACGATGGGTGCTGACGGTGGCAAGGATAGGGTCAACGTCTTATCGGGAGGCGAATGGGTGGCCAGTGCGTCGGAACCTTGGGTAAATATCTCTCCTGCCAATGGTTCCGGGGTTACCGAGTGTACAGTTTCTATTGATTCGACCTTGATTAATGGGATGCGTGAAGCGGAAATCCGCTTTATCCCACGTGGGCAGGCACCGTGTGTCATGACAGTGCATCAGACCGGTTATGGTAAGATGATTTATATCGAACAGCCGGATGTGGAAATCAAAGCCTCGGACAATTATGATAAACGCTATTTTGATGTGACCGTCACCACAAACGTCGCATTCAAAATGAATACGGTATATGATGTCGTACCGGAGAAACAGTGGATTACTTTGCCTAAAGACCCTACTGTTGATTTGGACCGTGGTTCTCGTCCGCGCACTACTAAAATCCGTGTGGAATGGATGATGAACCCGGATTTCGATATTCGTACGGCTAAAATTCATTTCACACCCCAAAAGGCCGATGATCAACTGGAACAGCCTGCCGTGGTGACAGTCACTCAGAAGGCTTCACCGAGGATTGAAGATAACCGTTCGGGCGACTCATTGGCATTGCTCACTATCAGGGAACGTCTGGAAGTAGGTAATAACTGGAATCCGGGAGAAAATATGAGGTATTGGGACAATGTCGTATTGTGGGAAGAAGATGACAAGGATCTTCCGAAAGGGGAAAATGTCGTGGGACGCGTTCGCTCCGCTACTTTCAATATGATTAATACCAAAGAATCCATTCCGCAGGAAGTGCATTACCTGACGTATCTGGAGAGTCTGACTTTCTTCGGCAACACGAATACGGCAACTAAGAGCATTACGTTGGAAGCGGATGTATGCAGTAATTTAAAGTATCTGAAGTCATTGACTGTCAGCGCTTACGGGCTGATAGCGCTTTCGGACGATTTTGTCCAACTAGGCGATCGGCTCGAGACGTTGGACTTAAGTAGTAACAACTTTAATTCCGTACCTGCAGTTATAACGAAAGAGAACTTCCCGAAACTGAAGTCGCTTAACTTGACTGGCAACAGAAGATCGGTTCTTTCCGACCTTAGAGAAGCCAAGGATAGCAGCAAGTATCCGGATGGTATCGGTCTGTTCTTTAATACGAAAGAGGATAATACGCTTCGCAGATTATTCCTGTGGGATAATCTGGAAGAGTTAAGATTGTCTTACAATTTTATTGAAGGTACATTGCCCGACTTTAAAATAGGAGAGGAAGGAGTGACCGGTTACTCACAGGACGATGTGGATGCATTTGGCGGTGATACCATTCAATATCTGGTAAACGAAGGTGTCAACATTCCCAAAATCCTTCCGAAGATGAAACGGCTTAGTGTCAACCTGAACTTCTTTACCGGCAATCTGCCCGACTGGATGTTGTATCATCCTCATCTGATAGATTGGGATCCGGAGATATTGATCTACAACCAGATGGAAAAAGGATTGAATTCGGAAGGAAAAATGGTAAGGTTTGATAACGAACCGTCTACATTCGACGCGTATTTTAAAGCCTTCCCTAAATTCAAGGAAAAATATGAACTCAAAGAATAGGATATGAAGAGAATATATATTTATGTAATAACAGCGTTTGCATTGCTGGCGGGAGCTTGTAGTGACAACAACCTGAACGATGACGCTCCGGTGGTTCCCGCTACTCCGGACATAGTGATACCGGAAGGAGCTGCCGAAGGGGAGTTATTGATTAAGTTCGTTCCCGAAATGACTGAAATTCTCGACCGCACGATGAAAACACGTGCGGCGGGAGCCTCCACCCGGTCGGGCATTCCCTCAACGGACGAGGTGCTCTCTATCTTGGGAGCGTATGACTTTGAACGCGTTTTTCCAGTTGATTCGCGCACCGAAGAAAAGAGCCGTGAGGCGGGATTGCATCTTTGGTATCTGGTACGTTTTGATAAAAATACGGATTTGAAGGAGGCTATGGAAAGATTGTCAGGTTTGGGTGAGATTTCCAAACTCCAGATAAATCCTGCCATTCAGCGTGCCTATAATCCCAAGAAGAAACCTGTTCCGGTGTCGGAAGCAGCCCTTAACAGGATGAGAACCCGCGCGGCAGCAGACAATGGTTTCAAGTTCAATGATGCTTTGTTACCGCACCAATGGGGATACATCAACCGTGGAGCGTATGACTTTGCAACAGAGAAGGCTCCTGCTATTGTTGGCTCCGACGTTAATTGTGAGGAAGCATGGGAACTGTGTACGGGTGATCCGGAAATCATTGTTGCCGTGCTTGATGAAGGAGTTATGTATACTCATGAAGATTTGACGGATAATATGTGGGTGAATGAAAAGGAACAGGTTGGTTCTGACCAGGATAATGACGGCAATGGTTATAAGGGTGACCGTTATGGTTACAATTTCGTGAAAGATAACGGGAATATCAGTTGGCAAGCTGCCGAAGATACCGGTCACGGCACGCATGTGGCGGGAACGATTGCTGCCGTGAATGGTAATAATATAGGAGTCTGTGGCATTGCCGGAGGAAACGGAACCAAAGGGGGAGTACGGATTATGTCCTGCCAGGTTTTCGATGGCGATGGTCAGGTGAGGATGGTTAATGAGGCAAGAGCTATCAAATATGCGGCCGACAACGGTGCTGTAATCCTTCAATGCAGTTGGGGGTACAATTCTGCTTATTCCAATCCGATGCTAGGATATGTGCCTGGTCCTGCCACAGACGAAGAATGGGCAAAAAGTTATCCTTTGGAAAAAGAAGCGTTGGACTACTTTATTCATAACGCGGGTTCTCCTAATGGGGTAATTGAAGGCGGACTGGCTATTTTTGCTTCCGGTAATGAATATTCGTATATGTCTTCCTATCCGGCAGCTTACGAGGGATGTATTTCGGTAGCTTCGATCGCAGCCGATTACACACCGTCGTCCTTCAGCAACTATGGTGCGGAAGTGGATTTCTGTGCTCCGGGCGGTGACAGTGAATATCATTGCGTCCCGGGAAAAGATACTGATGGTAATGATGTGAGCATTGACCAGGGAATGATTCTCTCTACGTTGGTAGTGGAAGGCAAACAAGCCTACGGATATAATGAGGGTACGTCGATGGCTTGTCCTCATGTATCGGGAGTGGCTGCATTAGGCTTGTCGTATGCTTTGCAGCAACGCCGCCACTTCAAAGCACAGGAGTTTATAAATTTGATGAAGCAGACAGCGAGAGAGGTGGATTCATATTACAAAGGCTATAAGACCTATTATTATTTGCATAACTCTCCGGGATGGTCGGCAACAAAAATGGATCTGCCTTCTTACAGGGGTAAAATGGGTAAGCTGGTCGATGCCGGTGCTTTGCTGCGTGCTATTGCCGGAAGCGGGTCGGATATGAAAATACCGAATCTGTATGTAGGAACCGGCAAAACCGTGAAAATAGATCTGAGACGTTATTTCTTGAATGGGGAAGAATTGACATACGAATGTACTATTAACGATACGTCGAAGGCTGTTGCTACTTTTGAAGGTACTGTAATGACTGTAAAAGGGGTTGTTACGGGCATGACAAACGCCACATTGAAAACAAGCGGCGGTAAGGAACAATCCTTCACCATTACTATCCGCAATAATGCGAATGATAATGGATGGATGTAATTGGGTTTGACAGATAGATGAACAGGAAACGGAGATATTGTTGGCTTTACTGGCTGATAGCCTTTTCTCCTGCACATTATATGGGTGCACAGGGAGTTGGCTATCAGTCTGTAGCAGTCGATTCGTTGGTCAATCCTCCTTTACTGGAAGAGGGCGGACAAGTATTTTGCTTCGATTCTCTCCATATGCATATCGGTAATATACCTGATACCGATGCACCCCGGGTCTGCACATTCCCGTTCCGCAATATCAGTGGCAGGGAGGTACGGATTACGAAAATTAGCACTTCGTGCGGGTGTACGGCAGCGGCATTCAGTTCGGAAACTCTTGTCCCGGGAACGGAAAGTACGGTGACGTTGGTATATGATCCCAAGAACCGTATCGGAACAGTAGAAACCTATGCATTTGTGTATACGGATGTATCGGATAAACATCCGGTAGCCCGTCTGGTGCTGACGGGTGAAGTGATCTGTTCTGACGAGTGGAGCTATCTTCCTGTCGTGATGGGAGTGCTGCGCATGAAACGCAAACAGGTCGTCTTTTCGGAAATGACCTCCGGCATTCGTCCTTCAGAACGTATTTTGTGCGCCAATACCGGAAAGAAACCTTTGAAGCTTTCTGCACGGATGCTTCCCCTGTATGCTGCTTTTCATACGGAACCGGCAGTTATACAGCCGGGACAGGAAGCGGACGTGGTAATCACGGTAGATGGTAGTAAATTATCTGATATTCCGGACAGCAGATTGCAGTTCAATTTTCTTGTTGAAGGAGTTGATGCACCGGTAACGGATCGCTTAGTCAAAGTAACTGTCAAACGTTTGTAATAATATTTTTGATTAACATTTTAAAAACTATAATATGAGAATTCTTTTCAGAATAATACCGTTATGTATGCTCTTGCTTGGCTTTGTGGCCTGTGATGATGAAGATGAGGCAAAGGTGGAAACACTGGAAGTGACTCCCGCCAATCTGAACGGTACCTGGCAATTAGTGGAATGGAACGGAGAGTCCCTTGCAGAAGGTACTTATTGCTATATAACTTTTGTCCGCAGAGATAAAACTTTTCAGATGTATCAGAAATTTGATAGCATGTATGCCCGTTTCTTCAGCGGGACATTCGAAATTGAAAAAGATGATGATCTGGGATATATTGTGAGTGGTAAGTATGATTACAGTTTGGGTGGTCGTTGGAACAATTCATATGTCGTAACAGATCTTTTACCTTCGGGTTCTATGATTTGGACTGTGAAAGATGATATGGGAGATGTGTCTAAGTATGTACGCTGTGACGGAGTTCCTTCTGATATTGTAGAAGAAACTGAAGTTGATACGGGTAATTAAATCTGATAATACCGGTCATGTCATAAAAAAAGTCATGAATTATTTGGAAATAAGATAAAGGGTTTCTATCTTTGCATTAGATTTATAGTTGTAATGAATACAAGTTTGGAAAGGAAGGGATAAATGATGAAACCATACGAACGATTATTAGATCATAATATCAAACCATCAGTACAGCGCATTGCCATTATGCAATACTTGATGGAATATCCCGTCCATCCATCGGCGGATGATATTTACACCGCATTGTCTCCATCTATGCCTACGCTTTCAAAAACTACGGTTTATAATACTTTGAAACTGTTTTCGGAGCAGGGAGCGGCACAGATGCTCACAATTGATGAAAAAAATACTAATTTTGATGCGGATACTTCTCTCCATTCTCATTTCCTTTGCAAATGTTGCGGACATATTTATGATTTGCAATGTCCCGAAGCGGTGAAAGATGTGGAAAGTATGGAAATGGAGGGGCATCAGGTAGCGGAAGTTCATTATTATTATAAAGGTATTTGCAAGAATTGCTTAAGTAAAGATAAAGAAACACGTATTGACTAATTAATTTAAAATTGAGAAGAAAATGAAAAAATTTAGATGTACTGTTTGCGGTTACGTTTATGAAGGTGACGCAGCTCCTGAGAAATGTCCTTTGTGTAAAGCTCCTGCCAGCAAGTTCGTTGAAGTTGTTGAGACTGAAGGCGGTGCACTGACTTTTGCTGATGAGCACGTTATCGGTGTTGCAAAAGGTTGTGATGAAGAAATGATTAAGGACCTGAACAACCACTTCATGGGCGAATGTACTGAAGTTGGTATGTATTTGGCTATGAGCCGTCAGGCTGACCGTGAAGGTTATCCTGAAGTAGCTGAGGCTTTCAAGCGTTACGCTTGGGAAGAAGCTGAACACGCTGCTAAATTTGCAGAGTTGCTGGGTGACTGTGTATGGGATACCAAAACTAACTTGCAGAAACGTAAAGACGCTGAACAAGGTGCATGTGAAGATAAAAAACGTATCGCAACCCGTGCTAAAGCTTTGAACTTGGATGCTATTCACGACACTGTACACGAAATGTGTAAAGACGAAGCTCGTCACGGTAAAGGTTTTGAAGGTTTGTACAACCGTTATTTCGGTGATAAATAATCAAGCCTCATAATAACTCTTAAAAGGTCTGTGTTCTCATACGAATGCAGACCTTTTTTGTTTATATTTGCTCATCAACTTTTAAATGCCGCAATTATGAGAAAAGTACAACTGTTGTTAGTTTGTTTGATGTTTTCTGTAGTCGCTTTGGCTGCTGAAAAAGTAATTAAGTTGCCGAAACCCAACTTGGACCGTACAGGTTCGGTAATGAAAGCCTTGTCTGAACGGCATTCTACTCGGGAATTTGCTGCAAAGGCTTTGAGCTTGTCGGATCTTTCGGATTTATTATGGGCTGCTAATGGAGTTAACCGCAAAGACTCGGGTAAACGCACAGCTCCTTCTGCTTTGAACAAACAGGATGTGAATGTGTATGTTGTTTTATCGGAAGGAAGTTATTTGTATGATGCCCAAAATCATCAGTTGACTCTGGTTGCTGAAGGAGATTATCGTAGCGCAGTTGCAGGTGGACAGGCTTTTGTGAAATCGGCGCCTGTCTCTTTGGTTCTGGTCAGCGATGTTTCTCGTTTCGGAGATGCAAAGAATGCCCGTAACCAGTTGATGGGAGCTATGGATGCAGGAATCGTTTCACAGAACATTTCTGTCTTTTGTTCTTCTGCTAAATTGGCTACAGTGCCACGTGCATCGATGGATGGCAATCAGTTGAAGAAAGTGCTAAAGCTAAAAGACGGTCAGATTCCCATGATGAATCATCCGGTAGGATATTTTAAATAAGAAATGCGGGGATATAAAAAAGTGACGATATCTTTATGAGATACCGTCACTTTTGATTTTACTTTAATAGAAATTCATCAATTGCTTTTTTGTAGGTTGCTTTATCGGCAGCTCCACGGAAAAGCTGTGGATCTCCTTTCATGGGGATGAATACGAACAAAGGGATACTTGTTGCATTGAACAGGGCTGCCAGTTCTTTCTGCCTGTCTACATTCACTTTATAGATAATTATCTTCCCTGCATATTCCTTTGCCAACTCTTTCATGATAGGAGCTGTCTGCCGACATGGTCCGCACCAGTCGGCATAAAGGTCAATGATGGCAGGCTTGTCGCCTTTGTATTTCCACTTCTTTGATTTCTCATAATCGAAGACGTCTTTCAGAAACATTTCCTTGTTCATTACGACGACTTCACCGTTATCTGTTACTTCTTTTTTACCTTGATTGGTTTCAGCTTTGTCATTGAAAGCGTATATAATCACGCTTACCATGACGAAAGCTACCATTGCTAATACTTTCTTCATTCGTTATTTTGTCTTTTATGTATAATGTTTCTCAATTACCCCTTGCAGTTCGCTACTGTGGATTACACCTGAATGTCTCCAGACAGCTTCTCCATCTTTGAACAGTATAAAGGTCGGTACTGCTTGTATACGGTATTTTGTAGCCAGCTCTTCATGCTGGTCAACGTCTATCTTTACAATACGCGCTTTATCACCTACATTCTGTTTCACTTCTTCCAAAACAGGTTTCATCGCTTTACAGGGTCCACACCATTCCGCAAAAAAATCTACTAAAACCGGCATCGGCAACTTTATTAAATCTTCAAACTTTTCCATAAATCTTTCCTTTCTTAAAATTAACTGTCAGTCATTGAAGACTGCAAATATAAACTCTGTTTTATATATATAACGGAAAAATGCCGTTTTTGTTCACAAAATAGTAATTGTAGAGACATCCTATTGTAATGTGAAACAAGGAATTTTGCGTATCGAAACGGAATAAAGGTTGAACTAAATAATGATAGCCTATGAAATTCTTATTTATTGTTCAAGGTGAGGGTAGGGGACACTTGACACAAGCCATCACCCTCGAAGAAATGTTACTGCGTAACGGGCACGAAGTGGTGGAAGTGCTGGTGGGCAAGAGTTCGTCACGTACCTTACCGGGATTTTTCAACCGGAGTATTCATGCACCGGTGAAACGTTTTATTAGTCCGAACTTTCTGCCTGCAGCAGATAGTAAACGCCCGAGTTTGAAGAAAAGTGTTTTTTATAATTTGCGGAAGATACCGGAATACTTTCGTAGCATGTGCTATATAAATCAGCGGATCAAGGAGACGGGTGCAGAGATTGTCATTAACTTCTACGAACTTTTGACGGGACTTACATACGCTTTTTTCCGTCCTGCCGTCCCGTATGTATGCATCGGACATCAGTACTTATTTCTGCATCGTGATTTTGAATTTCCGGAGAAGAACTTCGTTCAACTATGGATGTTACGTTTCTTTACGCGGATGACGGCTATTAGGACTTCGAAGAAGCTAGCTTTATCTTTTAGAACTATGGAACAGGATGATGTACATCGGATAGTTGTAGTACCACCTCTGATTCGTCAGGAAGTGGCGTCCATCCAACCGGAAGAGGGGAATTATATTCATGGATATATGGTGAATTCAGGTTTTTCCGATAGTGTGGAGAAGTTTCACATTTGTCATCCGGAGATACCACTGAAATTCTTTTGGGATAAAGCGGATACGGAGGAAGTGACAAAGGTGGATGAGACGCTCCGTTTTTATCAGATTGATGATATCAAGTTTCTCAACGGAATGGCTGGTTGCCGGGCTTATGCAAGTACGGCAGGGTTTGAATCTATCTGTGAAGCGATGTATCTTGGAAAACCTGTCTTGATGGTGCCGGCACATATCGAACAAGATTGTAATGCTTATGACGCGATGAGGGCAGGTGCGGGAATTATCAGTGATTCTTTTGATTTGGAATCGTTGCTTCGTTTCGCCGGAAGATATACTCCGAACCGGAACTTTACCTCTTGGGTGCGTAGCTGTGAACGGCGGATAATTTTTGAATTGGAAGAAACAATGAATGTGGTAATTGATGAAATGTATATGGTAGAAAGCTTTGTCTGATTGACGTGGAATGAGCAAAGAAAAATGGATAATGAAGTCAGATGATTCAATCATCATTCATTATCCATTTATTCTTTATAACTGTTTAGGCTCTTTATTCCTCAATAGTCAATTCATCAATGATGTGGGAAGCTCCCGCATATTTATCTATAATAAAGAGTGTATAACGAATGTCGACACAGGCTGCGCGCTGTGATGACGGGCGGAAAGCAATGTCGCCCGTCAATCCTTCAAAGTTACGGTCGAAAGCAGTTCCTACCAGTTGGCCTTTACCGTTGAAGACCGGGCTGCCGGAGTTTCCTCCCGTATTGTCGGTGTTTACAATAAAGCAAACGGGCATTTCACCATTCTTACCGTAACGCCCATAATCCTTGGCTGCGTATAACTCCTTCAATTTCTGAGGAACTACAAATTCCCAATTGCCTTGATCTTCTTTTTCCATCACTCCCTTGAGGGTTGTGTGAGCGTCATAAACAGCTCCGTCGAACGGTTCGTAAGAAAGTACCTGACCATAGGTTAGCCGTAAAGTTGAATTTGCGTCCGGATAAATAGGAATTCCTTTATCCTTTCTCATATCCATCATACCTTTTACCCATACTTTGTGGGCTGCATTGTAATTCTGATTCGCTTCCTTCATGGCGATAGCAGTTTTCAGTATGCCGTCGGTAATGGAGTATTTGAATAATATCATCCAGTCATATCCTATCTTATATAGGCTTGGCTTTTTGATGAACTTCTCAAAGTTTTTGGGATTACCGAAGATGGAATGTTCGAAACATTCGTCGATAAATGCATCTATACTTCCTTTGAAGCGTGAATTGATGATTTCAAAGATATTGATCCGTTGTTCTGCCGGAATATAATTAGCATAGGTTTTCAACATTTCTTTTCCCACCATCCGTTCTACTTCGGGGAAAGGAACAGATGCGAAGTATTTTTCACCTTCCTTTTTCAGTTTTTGAGTCGCTTCTTTTATCTGCCCCTTGTCTTTCGATTTCAAGGCAGCTACCAATTCCATAGTGGAAGGAATACGCATGAAGTCAAGAGCTGTCACCAATGCTTCATTCAAGGCTTGTTGATGGTAGAGCGCATCACGACGATGAGCTACAATGGAACGGATTTCATCGAATGCTTTTTGGTAAGAGTCATCTCCTTTTTCACGACCGCGTGCCAGGAGTTCTTCTTGTTGTGCACGCTTGGTATCTAAAACCTTGAGCCGTACCAAACCTTCGTTCATACCAATTGCATTTTTCCAATAGTTGGCAGATGACGCATATTTGCTGGCATAATGAATACGTACGGCAGGATCTTTAAGCATTTGCTCCATAAGTACCTTTTGACGTGCTCCACGTACATGTTGGCGCATGAAATTGGTTGTTTGCATCCGTTCCTCCACTTCATCGGAAATCATGTATCGCCAGTTACGTCCCGGAAATCCCATGACAAAGGTAAAATCACCTTCTTGTACACCGGCCAGACTGATGGTGAGATGCTTCTTCACTTTTAACGGTACATTGTCTTTCGAATAGGCTGCCGGTTTTCCGTTCTTGTCCGCATAAATGCGGAACAGCGAAAAGTCACCTGTATGGCGCGGCCACATCCAGTTGTCGGTATCCGCTCCGAACTTTCCAATGGAAGAAGGAGGGGCACCGACCATACGGATATCACTGTACACGGTTTTTATGAACATATAATATTTGTTCCCGCCGTAAAAGGCTTTGAGCTCCAGTTTGGTAGCGGGAGTAACTTCTATGTTTTCAGCTTTGGCAAAACGTTCCGCTACTTTACTAAGATAGCTGGGGGACAGGTAATTGATTCCGTCAGGATCCGGATCTTTTTTCAACTGCTCGTTGACGTAATCCGTCACATCAAGAATCCGATCGATATAAGTAACGGTCAGTCCCGGAGTAGGGAGCTCCGCATCGCGGTTCATCGCCCAAAAGCCTTCTGTCAGATAGTCGTGCTCCACGTTGCTGTGTTGCTGGATGGCTCCGTAACCACAGTGGTGGTTAGTCAGCACCAATCCTTCGGAAGAGATAACCTCTCCCGTGCATCCTCCTCCGAAGTGTACGACTGCATCTTTCAAAGAAAGACCGTTGGAATTGTAAACCTCTTCAATAGGAATCTCAAGTCCAAGCTCGCGCATGGCAACTTCATTCTGTGTTTTCAAGTCGGTCAGCATCCACATACCTTCGTCGGCGTGGATACTGAGCGTTGCCAATGAAAAGACTGCAAATAGGATTTGTTTTTTCATTTATTCTACAATTGTCATTTCGTTTATCAGATGTCCGCAGTTTCCTAATTTCTCCAAGATGAACAGGACATAGCGGATATCCAGATTGATGCAACGTTGCAGGTTGTTGTCAAAGTTGATATCACCACTCAGCGATTCCCAGTTTCCATCGAATGCACAACCGATCAGTTCTCCGTTCTCATTCAGAACCGGACTGCCTGAATTACCTCCGGTGATGTCATTGGTTGAAAGGAAGCAAACCGGCATATCACCGTTCGGCAAAGCATAACGGCCGTAGTCCTTTTTTTCTATCAGCTCTTTCAACTTGGCAGGTACGACAAACTCACGATCTTCCGGATTTTCCTTTTCCAGAATACCCTTGGTAGTAGTGTAGTAGTTATAGTGTACACCGTCTTTCGGGTCGTAAGGTTTCACGTTACCGTAAGTCAGGCGGATTGTAAAGTTCGCATCCGGATAAGAAGGAACAGGTAATTTCATTTCACCCAAACCACGGATGTAGGTTTTGTGTAATAAAGCCAATTCCTTGTCCATATCCTTCAACTGTCCTATGAGTTGTTCGAGTAAATCATATTTGGACTGGCAATATTGCAAAGCCAGGTCGTTATCAATAGCTTTTACAGTCGGTTTCTTGATAAACTTCTCGAAGTTTGCACGATTGGCAAAAATGGAATTGTCATACATGTCATCGATAAATTTATTATAGTCGCCTTTATATTTCTGTTCGATAAGTTTGTAGATAGACGGACGTTGCTCTGCCGGAATCATTTCCGCATAAAGAGGGAACAATGCTTTGGCCACCTTACGGTCTACTTCGTGGTCATAGTCTTTGTTATGAATCTCATCATATGTCTCTTTCAGAGCTTCGATACGTACTTTAACCAAAGAATCGTTCTTTTCTACCAATGCTTCCCGAGTTTTGGACAGCAGGGTACTTCCGAACTCGATAGCTCCGAAGAACGTTTCTCTTAAACAAGTGTACTGATAGTTGAGAGGAGCTGTCTTAGCTACCAAGTCATCTATCTTCTTCACTACCTCCGCATAATCGGTATTGTTCTGCTTTTTGGCAAATTCAGCGAATTTGGCTTCCTGTGCCGCTTTTGTGCCTAGTACATCATTATCGATAATAGCCTTGTTCATTCCGATAGAATTTTTCCAATAGTTGCTGGAACCTGCATATTTGTTGGCATATTGAATACGGATCTTGTCACTGGCGTTCATTACTTCTTTCAAAACAGCTAGACGGGCTCCACGAATGCGGATGCGCGGTTCGTTTTCCGATTCCATGCGTTCTTTTACTTCCGATACGGTCAGATAACGGCTTGTACTTCCGGGAAATCCCATAATCATGGCATAGTCTCCTTCTTTCAAGCCCTTGATAGAAATAGGCAAATGTTTTTTTGTTTTCAAGGGAGTATTGCTTGTACTGTATTCTGCCGGCTCTCCGTTGGCATCCGCATAAATACGGAACATAGAGAAGTCACCGGTATGACGGGGCCACATCCAGTTATCTGTTTCTCCGCCAAACTTACCGATAGAAGAAGGAGGAGCTGCCACCATACGCACATCCGGGTATACTTTCTTATAGAACATATAGAATTTATTTCCGGCATAGAATGGGAGTGCCTGTGGCACGATTCCTTTTTTGTCTTTCAGATCACTTTTTGCATACAGCTCTTCTGCCAGTTTCTGGAGAAACGCACCGCTGAATGATTCAGTCTCAGTGATTTCTTTAGCAGCAATCTTAGCATTGACAATATCAGTGATATCTTCGATACGTTCGATAAATGTAAATTTCAATCCCGGAGTAGGAAGTTCCATCTCTCTGGAAGTAGCCCAGAAACCATCCGTCAGATAATCGTGTTCAACGCTGCTATGTTGTTGGATGGAAGCATATCCGCAATGGTGATTGGTCAGGATCAATCCTTCCGGTGAGATAATCTCTCCGGTACAGCCTCCTCCGAAGATACCGACAGCGTCTTTTAGGGAAACTCCATGAGGGTTATATAAATCTTGCGCTTCCAGTTTCAAACCTTGTTTTTTCATCATGTCTATAGAATGCTGCTGTTGCATTAGCTGCAATAACCACATACCTTCATCCGCTTTAGCGGAACATACGATTAGCGCAGTCAGCGCCAATAAATAAAGTTTTAGTCTATTCATTCTTTAATGCTGATAATTAAAATATTTATGATTCTATTTTGTCTTTTCCACTCTCAACTCTCCACTTCTCAAAGCTTCCATGATATTGGCAGGCGGACGTTGGTTCATTAGTTCATTCTTCATGAAATCCATATAAGGCGCTACGTGCTTAAAGAATTTGTAATATCCTTTGCACAGATAATTCAAGCCGGGTTCGCCTTCCGATGTACGGCTGAAGCGATTCTTCGGACATTCTCCGTTGCAGGCAAACAGGAATTCGCATTCCTTGCACTGGGTGGGGAGAGATTGGTATTTCATGTTGCCGAAGTGATGTTGGCGTTCACTGTGCATCATTTCTACCAATGTCTGATTATAGATGTTTCCCAGTTTATATTCGGGGAAAACGAAGTGGTCGCACGAATATACATCACCGTTGAATTCCATAACACCGGCGTGTCCGCAAGTTTTTGCCATCGTACATATTCCCGGCTGTTCACCCATCCAGTTTGCCAGAGTGGAGTCGAATATCTGTATGTAGTAGTTGCCTACGTCTTCTTTCACCCATTCGTCAAAAAGAGTACACAGGAAATTGCCCCATTGCTCCGGAGTGACGGAGAAATCGGCCAATTTTCCTTCCTTGTCTTCGGCAAGAGAGGCGAGATGCCGTCCGTCTTGATGCGGAAGAATACGTTCGACGATAGGAGCAAACTGTATATAATGACAATCTATCTCTTTGAAAAAGTGATAGAAGTCCAGCGGATAGTCAGCGTTGAAGTCATTGACAACGGCCATTGCATTCCATTCTACATTGTGTTTTTTCAGCAGATTGATACCCTGCATCACTTTCACGAAGGAAGGTTTGCCCATTTTGTTTTTACGGTATTCGTCATGAAACTCCTGTGGTCCGTCGATAGAAACTCCTACCAGCCAGTTGTTGTCGTGAAGGAACCGGCACCATTCATCGGTGAGCATTGTTCCGTTCGTCTGAATACAGTTGTCAATGGTACGTCCGCGTGCATATTTCTTTTGCAGTTCCATAGCCTTTTTATAGAAAGAAAGCGGACGCATCAGTGTTTCTCCCCCGTGCCAGGTGAAAAGCACCTGTGGCATGGTTTGTGAGTTGATATACTCGTCGATGAACTTTTCCAGAAGCTCATCGCTCATTACGTGTTTCGGATTATCTTTGTATAGATTTGCCTTTTCCAGATAATAGCAATAGTCGCAAGCCAGGTTGCATACGGCACCTACCGGCTTTACCATCACATAGAGAGGTTTGGCAAAAGGGGCGTAAGTTGATGTTTTCATAGCCGCAAAATTAGATAAACTAAATGAAAAAAAAAGCCTTCTCCATATGTTTATAAGGATTATTAAAGAAAAGAGACTTACAAGATTTAAATATTGATAAAATGTTTCTCTGAAAAATGAATCGGTTGTACCTTTGCACGCAGAATCAAATGAATAGACGAACGTGAATAAACTTTTATCTTTATTGTTTTTGCTCCCGTTTCTGGCTTCCTGCACTAATAAGTACAAGATCGAAGGAACATCTTCTGTGAATAGTCTGGATGGAAAAATGCTGTATCTTAAGTCCTTGCGTGATGGTGAATGGGTGAAACTGGATTCTGCTGAGGTAGCGCACGGTCTGTTCTCCATGAAAGGCAAAGTCGATTCCGTACAGATGGTGACACTTTATATGGATGATGAAAGCATCATGCCGATTGTGCTGGAAAATGGAAAAATCAAGGTAAACATCAGTAATTCGGATATCAAAGCGGTGGGTACTCCTTTGAATACGGCACTATACGAGTTTATTGAGAAAAGGAACCGACTGGAGGAAAGTATCGGAGAGTTGGAACAGAAAGAAACCCGTATGGTGATGGACGGAGGTGATTTGGATGAGATTCATTCACAATTGGCAGTGGAAGGAGATTCACTGATGAAAGAGATGAATCAATATGTGAAAACTTTCATTTCCACCAACTACGAAAATGTGTTGGGACCCAATGTGTTTATCATGCTTTGCAGTTCGTTGCCTTATCCTATTATGACTCCGCAGATAGATGACATCATAAAAGACGCTCCTTATTCTTTTAAAAGCAATAAGTTGGTAAGAGAGTTTCTTTCGAAGGCGAAAGAGAATATGAAACTGATAGAAGAGCACAAGCGTCTGGAAGAAAATGCTTCGGTAAAGAAGTGAATATAACTTCTCTATTATCGGTCTTGATCTTCGTTCTTTATCATTCCCTTATGTTTCTCCGGTAAAGCACTTTCAACGGCGGCGTATGCTTCCGCCATAGTCGCTTTGATATTTTCCATACCTTTTCCTTTAGGCGGAATAGGCTCATGAATCGTGAGAATCATGCGGTGACGGTGTATCCATTTGCCTGTACGCGGGAGGATCTCAAATGAGCCGTCAATGGTGACGGGCACTACTGCCAGTTGTAAGTCATCCGCCAATTGAAAAGCTCCTTTCTTGAAATACCCCATGTGTCCGGTGAAAGTACGAGCCCCTTCCGGGAAAACGACCAAAGATACTCCGTCTTTCAAAGAGTCCTTCGCCTGCCGGATCGTTTCCAACACTTTCTTCGGACCGGACCGGTCTACAAAAATGTGCCCTGCGCTTTCGCAGGCTTTTCCAACGAACGGTAGTTTACGCAGACTTTTTTTCATCATCCATTTAAAGTTTCTTCCGATAAAACCGTAGATCAGGAATATGTCGAATGAACCTTGATGGTTAGGTACAAAAATATAGGAAGTTTTATCATGCAACTTTTCACGCCCTTGAATCTTTACGGGAATCAGCAGGAACAGACAGATTAATTGTGACCATATCTTTCCCGGATAATATCCCCAGATGTGGGCTCCTCCCAAAAGAGAACCTACGATGGTGACGAGTGCCGTAAGGATAGTCAACACTAATAATATAGGTAAAGCGATGCAAATCTGATAAATATAATAAAGTATCTTCATAGGGTTGGATTTTTACATTGCAAATATACATGATTATTGTAAAAAAGAGATGCGGATACCATATAATCTTTTCGATTGTGTTATTTTTGTCTCTCGTTATTAGAGATAGCTGTTAAAAATATGATACGTATATTACATACTGCCGATTGGCACTTGGGGCAAACGTTCTTCGGTTATGACCGTACAGAGGAGCATGAGGCGTTTTTAGATTGGCTGGCGGGAGAAATCCTCCGGCAGGAGATTGATGCATTGATTATAGCCGGAGACGTGTTTGATGTTTCCAATCCTTCGGCTGCTTCCCAAAGTATATATTATCGGTTTATATACCGGGTTACGGCGGAGAATCCCAATCTGCAAATTGTGATTGTTGCCGGAAATCATGATTCGGCGGCACGTCTGGAAGCTCCTTTACCTTTGTTGCAGGCTATGAGAACAGAGGTCAGGGGAGTGGTACGTAAGTTGGAAGGCGGAGCGGTTGATTACGACCATCTATGCGTGGAACTGAAGAACCGGCAGGGAGAAGTTGAATTACTTTGTATGGCGGTTCCTTTTTTGCGTCAAGGAGACTATCCGGTAGTGCAGACAGAGGGGAATCCATATTCGGAAGGGGTTCGTGAACTTTATACGCAGCTTCTGCGAAAGTTGTGGAAACGCCGTAAGCCGAATCAGGCCATTCTTGCCATAGGTCATCTGCAAGCTACCGGTTCGGAGATTGCAGAAAAGGATTATAGTGAACGCACAGTGATAGGCGGACTGGAGTGCGTGTCACCGGAGGCTTTTCCCGAACAGATCGCTTATACGGCTCTAGGACATATTCATAAAGCGCAACGGGTATCCGGCCGGGAGAATGTACGCTATGCGGGAAGTCCGATTCCGATGTCTTTTGCCGAAAGGCATTATCATCACGGAGTGGTAATGGTGGCTTTTGACGGAGGGTGTGCGGTAGACATCCGACGGATAGAATGTCCGAAATCAATACCTTTGATAAGTGTGCCGAGCGGTGAGCCGGAATTGCCTGAAAAGATATTGGAGATGTTGGGCGAATTGCCGGAGACGGAAGGAACCGCTCCCTATCTGGAAGTGAAGGTTTTGCTGGAAGAGCCCGAACCCATGCTCCGGCAGGAGATAGAGGATGTTCTGGCGGATAAGAATTATCGCCTGGCACGCATTGTCTCTTCTTACCGTACCGGTGCGGAAAATGTGGAGAAAGAGGAGACAGACTGGAAAAAAGGATTACAGGAGATGTCACCGTTGCAGATTGCACAGTCTGCATTTGAGAAGATTTATCAGTCAGAAATGCCGGAGGATTTGGTTGATTTGTTTCAAGAAGCCTATTTGGTTGCCACCCGTAAAGAAGAGGAGGAAAGATGAAAATATTAGCTATACGATTGAAGAATCTTACTTCCATTGAAGGGACGGTGGAAGTGGATTTCACCGCTGAGCCATTGTGCTCGGCTGGTATATTCGCTATTTCTGGTCCTACGGGAGCGGGAAAGTCAACCTTGTTGGACGCGTTATGTCTGGCGTTGTATGATAAAGCGCCCCGTTTCGCCGCTTCGGTGGAAAGTGTGAATCTGGCGGATGTAGGGGATAACCGGATTAATCAGTCCGATGTGCGTAACCTGTTGCGTCGTGGCACAAGTGACGGTTATGCAGAAGTTGATTTTCTGGGAGTAGACGGACACCGTTACCGCTCTTGTTGGTCGGTGAGACGTACACGGAATAAAGTGAGCGGCTCTTTGCAGCCGCAAATGATGGAGGTGAAGGAGCTGGATACGGGGAAAGAATTTCAAGGGACGAAAAAGGAGTTGCTGGCGCAATTGGTTGAGTTGATCGGGTTGACGTATGAGCAGTTTACCCGTACCGTATTGTTAGCTCAGAATGACTTTGCCACTTTCTTGAAATCTAAAGGAGCGGCTAAGGCGGAGTTACTTGAAAAACTGACGGGGACCGGAGTGTATTCTTTCATTTCGCAGGAAGTGTTTGCCCGGAATAAGGCAGCGCAGGAAGAGGTAGCTTTGATTCATAATAAGATGAGTGTGATTGAATTGATTCCGGAAGAGGAACAGCTTGCCTTGCAGAAAGAAAAAGAGTTGTTGGCTGAAAAGCGTTCGGAAGGAATCAAATTGCTGGCGGAACAGAATGCGCAGTTGAATGTTGTACGTTCATTGAAGACGCAAGAGGAGCTCCGGACAAAGAAGCAGAAAGAGGAACAAGGAGAACAGGCCAGACTAAAGACCGCTTTGGACATATTGGCCTCGCAGGAGGAAGGTTTGGTTCGTTTCAAAGCCCAATGGGAAGCTATACAGCCAGACTTGAAGCGAGCCCGTCAACTGGATGTGCAGATACAGTCCCAACAAGAGGGCTATATACAGTCTCAACAACTATTGCAGGCAGCCCGCAAGCAGGTGCAGGAGCAGGACAAGAGAAAACGGATGGTTGAGGAACAGTTGCATTTGTCTTATCAGACCTTACGTCGTCTATTGAATGTTGCAGGGACGGAAGACAGTCTGCGTCTTGAACAGGTGGAAGAAACGTTACGGCAGGAAGAGGGAAATTTGTCTGCCGGAATAGAAACGAACGAAAAACGCCTGGAGCGGTTGAATGCTTTCGGATATCCGTCGTTAGCTGAAGAACAGGTCAAGTTGCAGAAAGAATTGGCACGTCAGCAGAATATCCGGCAATTGACGGAAGCGTTGAAGAAGGCGATGTCGGAAATAGAGCATTTGGAAAAAGAGGCGGCAGATTGTTCGAAGGAGCTTTCGGAACGGGAAGTTGCCTTGAAAACAGTACAACGTCTTTATGAAAACGCCCGCATGGCGGTAGGGAAGGATGTGAAAGCTTTGAGGCGGCAGTTGGAGGAAGGAGAAGCCTGTCCGGTTTGTGGTAGTACTTCGCATCCGTATCATCGGGAACAGGAAGTGGTGGATACTCTTTTCCGGAATATGGAGCAGGAGTATAATGCGGCAACAGCGGTTTATCAGCAGGTGAACAACCGGAGCATTGCCTTGCAACGTGATTTGGCACATCAGAAGATGATTGCGGGGCAGGTACGTGAACAATTGTCGGCTTTCCAAAAAGAAAGCACCGACACCGGAAATGAGGAACAGATACAACAACGCTTGGGAGAACTGGCGAAGCTTATTTTAGAATACCGTAATCTGTATGCGGAATGGCAGCGGGGTGATGAAGAGATAAAGAAGCTGCGTTCGCATTATGAAGCCTTGCGTGAGAATGTTTCCCGATGCCGTTTAGCCATGCAAAAGGTATCGGCTGCCAATGAACAGTCGGTGCTATTACAGAATGCCGCGATTGCCGAACAAAAGCGTTTTGAGGTGATAGAGAAAGCATTGGATACACTTCGTCGGGAACGTTCGGGCTTATTGAAAGGAAAGAGTGCCGATGAGGCGGAAGCCGCCGTAGCAAGGCGGGAAGGAGAATTGAATCTGGCGTTGGAGAAAGCCCGTAAGGAGGTAGAGACGGCTCAAAACGGACTTTCCGGCTTGCAAGGAGAGCTGAAACAGATTGCTTCGTCTATTGAAGAGTTGCAAGTGCGGCAGAAGCAAATTGAATTCCCCGAACAGCTTCCGGAAGCAATAAAGAAACAACAGGAGGAGAATCTGAATACGGAACGCAGCCTTTCCATTATTGAAGCCCGTTTGTTGCAGCAGGCTAAGAATAAAGCGGCGGTGGAGCAGATAGCAAAAGAACTTTCAGAGAAACAATCGGTTGCCGACCGTTGGGCAAAGTTGAATAAGCTGATTGGCAGTGCAGATGGAGCAAAATTCAAAGTCATAGCGCAAAGTTATACCTTGAATCTGTTATTGCTTCATGCCAACAAACATTTGTCTTATCTTTCCAAACGCTATAAATTGCAACAGGTTCCCGGTACATTGGCCTTGCAGGTTGTCGACTGTGATATGTGTGATGAGATACGAACGGTTTATTCCCTTTCCGGAGGCGAATCATTCTTAATCTCGCTGGCATTGGCATTGGGATTGTCATCTTTATCCAGCAATAATTTGAAGGTGGAGTCGCTTTTCATAGACGAAGGGTTCGGATCTTTGGATGCGGAAAGCCTGCGTACGGCTATGGAAGCATTGGAGCAACTGCAAATGCAGGGAAGAAAAATAGGCGTGATCTCTCATGTGCAGGAAATGAGCGAACGGATTTCCGTTCAAGTGCAGGTACACAAGAAAGTGAATGGAAAGAGTGTGCTTAGTGTTGTAGGATAAGCACACTCTTTCCTCTTTATTATCTGAATTCGTTTAATTCGTTCAGATTCTTTTTGATTTCGTGGATACGGTTTAGGAACTTCTTGCGGTAAATCCATAAGATCAGTCCTAGACCGCCTCCCCATAACAGGACAAAAAAGGAAATCATGCCTATACCGTATTGCCATACTTGCCAGTAAATGAATGAAAGAACAGCCAATACCAGAAGGAAAAAGATGGCAAACAGACGCTCTCTGATGGTCCATCGGTGGATGCGGTTGACACGGCTGATTACTTCTATCAAAGGCATTTCGTCTATTCGGGTCCGTTGGAGGTAGCGGGTAGTGACGATATCCCAGCAAAGTGCGGGAATCCAGGCTAGAAGGATAATGATATAGATAGGGTTCAGCCTGTTGTGCAACAGGACTTCCGCCAGGAACAGGATCAGTATCGGCAGGGAAATCAGAATCAGCTTTATGTTCAGATTGGCAATGGCATGAATGCCCTTGCCGGTATGTCCCAGCAATTTCGAAAGTTCCTCTTCTTTAATGAGCTCTTTGTCTTTCAGGTGCTCATCGAGTGCATTCCAGGATTTCTTCAATTCTTCCAGTTCCATATATCTTTAGTCTTCCTTTTTCATTTTTTTTAGTTTGTCTTTGATGCGGCTTAACTTGGTAGCCACATTCGTTACCGTCAGTCCGGTAATCTCCGCAATCTCCTCGTAACTCTTCTCTTCGAGATAGAGCAGGATGATGGATTTGTCGAGTTGCCCCAATTGATTGATCATCCGGTAAAGCTGTTTCAGCATTTCATTGACCGGATCATGCGCTTCGATACTCCAGTCAATCTCTTTGGTGAGGCTGACAATTTCCGGTATATTCTTTTCCTTGCGATAAAAACTGATGCAGGTGTTGAGGGCAATACGATAAATCCATGTCGATATTTTACACTCTTTCCTGTATTTTGGATAGGCTTTCCAAAGGTTCAGCACAACATCCTGGTAAAGGTCGTTGAGAGGGGCATTGGGATTGGCGTACAGATAACACACCTTATAGATCACCCGTTCATATTCACGGATGACTGACAAGAATTCTTGTTCAACAGGTCTGTCTGTTTCTGCCGACTGTTCCCTCATGAGCGTTATTGTAAATTGGCAGCCAGGAATTTGCGTATCTCTGCCACACTCTTATTCCGGCGGCGGGCATAATCTTCGAGTTGGTCTTCTCCAATCTTCCCTACTGAAAAATATTCGGAAGCCGGATGTGAGAACATAAGTCCGCAGACGGACGCGTGAGGATACATTGCTCCGTTTTCGGTCAGTGAGATACCTATCCGTTTCATATCCAATAGTTCGTCCAATAGGAAATTGACGGATTGGTCGGGCAAAGACGGATAACCGACCGCCGGACGAATACCTTGATATTTTTCAACTAGCAAATCCTCAATGCTTAAATTCTCATCTTTCGCATATCCCCATACTTCTTTTCGTACATACTCATGCATCTTTTCCGTAGCAGCTTCAGCCAGACGGTCGGAAAGAGTTTGGACAAGCAAATGTTTGTAGGGATCTTGCTCGTAAAGCCCTTCCATATCCGCATCGATGGAAGCGGCGAAAGCGCCGATCGTATCGGCTATGCCGGAAGATGACGGGCGCACAAAGTCACTTAAACAAAGGAATGGACTGCCGTCTCTTTTAGGTGTTTGCTGGCGGAGTAAAGGAAACGTGATGTATTGGTTTTGTTCCTTTTCAATCACCAGATTGTCTCCGTCGGAGTTTGCTTTACAGAGCTTGAAGATTGTCTTTACTTCGTAATCCTTGTCGAGCAGATCCAGCATACGGTTGGCCTCTTTGAAAAGCTGCATGGCTTCGGAGGCTTTATTCCGTTCTTCTTCCGGAAAAGTGGTCAGCCATACGGCACGGCAGGCATCGCATCCGTGAATGTTGGTGATAGCCGCGAAACGCGGTTGGAACCCCCATGCGTGGAAAAAGTAAATCCAGTTGATGTAGGGGGCGACCGTATGTATTTTATAAGATAAGACTGTAGGTTGCATAATGTGGCTTGTTTTTCTGTTTGAGAAATTCACTTACTATCTGAACCTTAACTCTTGTCCACGATAGTTCTCGTCTATCTCTCCGTTATTACATAGCAGATGCCCGTTTGCAAAAGTCTTTTCTACTCTCCAATTGAATGTATGTCCCTCCAACGGGCTCCATTTGCATTTACTTAAAATGCAGTCTGCCGTTACCGTCCAATTGCTGTCCGGACGTACTAACACAAGGTCTGCCTGATAACCTTTCCGGATGAATCCCCGATTCTGTATTTCGTACATTTGGGCAGGAGCATGAGCCATCTTTTCTACCACTTTCTCTATTGTAAATACTCCTTTGTCCACTAGTTCCAGCATACTGACCAGTGAAAACTGAATCATTGGCATTCCCGACATTGCTTTCAATGCTCCTCCTTCTTTCTCGCTTAGTAGGTGCGGAGCGTGGTCTGTTGCGATGGCGTCTATCAAACCGCTATTGACAGCCTCCTGCAGGGCCTTCCGGTCTTTTGCTGTTTTGATGGCGGGGTTGCATTTGATGCGTGCGCCCAGTGTCCGGTAATCTTCCTCTGTGAAAAGCAGATGAGAAACACAGGCTTCTGCCGTGATTCGTTTTTGTGACAGAGGAGCGTTTGAGAACAGACTGAGTTCTTTGGCAGTAGAGATGTGCATGATATGCAGGCGGGCATTTGTTTCACGTGCCAGTTGTATCGCCAGCTCCGAAGAACGGTAACAGGCTTCCTCCGAACGTAGGAGCGGATGAAGGGACAGCGGGGCATCTTCTCCGTACTCTTTCTTAAATTTATCCGTATTTTCTTTGATGATTCCCTGATCTTCACAATGGGCGGCGATAAGCAAATCGGTACCGCCAAAGATATTGCGCAGACTGGCCATCCGGTCTACCAGCATATTACCGGTACTTGAACCCATGAACAGTTTAACGCCACAGACACGGTGTTTGTCCAACTTTGCAAACTGAGTGTAATTGTTGTTGGTTGCTCCGAAATAACAGGAATAGTTGACGGCGGATTTCTCGCTTAATAAAGCGAATTTCTCATCAAGAGCTTCCAAAGTGGTAGTCTGTGGATTGGTATTCGGCATATCCATGATTGAGGTGACGCCACCCGCCGCAGCAGCACGGCTTTCGGTGATAATATCCGCCTTATGGGTAAGACCGGGATCGCGGAAGTGTACGTGCTCGTCAATGGCACCCGGCAAAAGATAACATCCGGTTGCATCTATTATTTCATCACAGGGGGCAGACGCTTTTTCTTCACCAACCAATATCTCGGCGATTTTCTCGTCTTCAATCACAACCGAACCCGGAACAGTTCTTCCTTCGTTGACAATAATGGCATTTTGAATCAGTGTACGTTTCATTTCTTTTGCGGGAATTTATGGAACCAACTATTTACTTTTAATTTAATCACACCGAATATGGCTTCTCCAAAGATACTGCTATTCATCTTGGAAGTACCCAATTCGCGATTGATGAATATTACCGGAACTTCAATGATTTTGAAGCCGCACTTATAAGCCGTGAATTTCATCTCAATCTGAAAGGCGTATCCTTTGAAGCGGATGTGGTCTAAATCTATCGTTTCCAATACCTGGCGACGGTAGCAGACGAATCCGGCGGTAGTGTCGTGCACGGGGATTCCCGTGATAAACCGCACATACTTGGAAGCGAAATAGGACATGAGCACACGTCCCATCGGCCAGTTTACTACGTTTACCCCACTGACGTACCGGGAACCGATGGATACGTCGCCTCCCTGTTCCGCACAGGCCTGGTACAGACGGGGCAAATCGTTCGGATTATGGCTGAAATCGGCGTCCATCTCAAAGATATATTCGTATGTATGTTCCAATGCCCATTTGAATCCGGTGATGTAGGCGGTTCCTAATCCTAACTTCCCTTTACGCTCGATCATAAACAAGCGTTCGGGAAACTCTTGTTGCAGGGTTTTTACAATAGTTGCCGTTCCGTCGGGCGAACCGTCTTCTATTACCAGAATATGGAATACTTTGGGAAGTCCGAAAACGGCACGGATAATATTTTCGATATTCTCTCGTTCGTTATAAGTAGGAATAATTACAATGCTGTCTGATGTCTGCATATAGATACTATAATATTTAAGAACAAAAGTAGTTCTTTTCCTTTAGTTATAGATGAACTAAGGAATATTTAACGTGTTCTGCGGCTCATTATGGATAACTCCGTACCTCACCGGAATTAAGCCCACACCTTACGGGAGGTAAGCCCACGTCTGACTGATACTAAGCCCACGCCTGAGCGATACTGAGCCCACGCTTCACCGAGACTCAGCCCACGTCTCAATGGCGCTGAGCCCATAGCTCGGTAATTCTTACTGTGTATTTCTTGATAATACTTCCATTTTTAAAGTATGTACTCCCAATCTTTTTTGTACTTTTGCGGTGAAATTTTATAGGTATGACAATAACTGAGTTGCAACAACAATATGCTGCCCACCCCAATACGGCAGTAATGAAGCGCTTGTTGAAGGACACTTCTGTTCAAACTGTTTTTTGTGGAGGACTGTATGCGTCTGCTGCTTCCCTTTTTTCTTCTGTATTGGTGCAAGAGGGTGGTTGCCCGTTTGTGTTTATCTTGGGTGATCTTGAAGAAGCCGGGTATTTTTATCACGACCTGACACAGATATTAGGCTCGGAAACGGTGCTTTTTTTCCCATCTTCTTTCCGGCGTTCCATCAAGTACGGACAGAAAGACGCAGCCAATGAGATTTTGCGTACGGAGGTGCTGAGCCGTCTGCAGAAAGGAGAGAAAGGATTGTGTATCGTCACTTATCCCGATGCGTTGGCTGAGAAAGTGGTATCCCGTAAGGAACTGAGCAATAAGACCTTGAAACTGAGTGTGGGTGAAAAGGTGGATACTACTTTTATAACGGATGTGTTGCATAGTTATGGTTTTGAATATGTGGATTATGTATATGAGCCGGGACAATATGCCGTTCGTGGCAGCATAATCGATGTTTTCTCTTTTGCTTCGGAATATCCTTATCGTATTGACTTTTTCGGTGATGAAGTAGAGAGTGTCCGTACCTTTGAGGTGGAGTCTCAGTTGTCCCGTGAGAAGAAAAAGGAAGTGTCTATCGTTCCGGATTTGGCAGTGACGGGAGAGGTAACCACTTCTTTTCTGGATTTTATTCCGAAAGAAACCGTGCTCGCCATGCGTGACTTTCTTTGGTTGCGCGAGCGAATCCAAGTGGTGCATGATGAGGCGTTGACTCCGCAGGCAATAGCCGTTCAGGAGGCCGAAGAGAATGGGGGAATTACGTTGGAGGGAAAATTGATCGATGGCAGTGAGTTTACTGTACGCGCTCTTGATTTCCGTCGGTTGGAATTTGGTAACAAGCCAACCGGAACGCCGGAAGCCAATGTCTCTTTCAGTACATCCGCCCAGCCTATCTTTCATAAGAATTTCGATTTGGTGGCTTCCTCTTTCAAAGAGTATCTGGAGAAAGGTTATCTGCTTTATATATGTAGCGACAGCACGAAGCAAACGGATCGTATCAAGGCTATTTTTGAGGATCGTGGTGATAAGATACAATTTACTCCTGTTGAGCGTACCATTCACGAAGGGTTCGTTGATAATACGTTGAGGCTGTGTGTGTTTACAGATCATCAGTTATTCGACCGTTTCCATAAGTATAATCTGAAGAGTGATAAAGCCCGTTCGGGAAAGGTGGCCCTTTCCTTGAAAGAATTGAACCAGTTTACTCCGGGCGATTATGTGGTGCATACGGATCATGGTATCGGACGTTTCTCCGGTCTGGTGCGCATTCCGAATGGAGATACTACGCAAGAAGTCCTGAAACTGGTTTTTCAGAATGATGATGTGGTATTTGTTTCTATTCATTCTTTGCACAAAGTTTCCAAATACAAAGGAAAAGAGGGAGAGGCTCCCCGACTTAATAAATTGGGCACGGGTGCGTGGGAGAAACTGAAAGAGCGTACAAAGAGTAAGATAAAAGATATTGCCCGTGATCTGATTAAGCTGTATTCGCAGCGCCGCCAGGAAAAGGGCTTCTCTTATAGTCCGGATAGTTTCTTGCAGCGTGAGCTGGAAGCTTCCTTTATTTATGAAGATACACCAGACCAGAGCAAAGCGACAATTGATGTCAAGGCGGATATGGAGAGTGATCGTCCGATGGATCGTCTGGTCTGTGGGGATGTGGGATTTGGAAAGACAGAGGTTGCCATCCGTGCGGCTTTCAAGGCGGTTGCCGATAATAAACAGGTGGCTGTGCTTGTGCCGACTACGGTGCTTGCTTACCAGCATTTCCAGACATTCCGCGACCGCTTGAAAGGATTGCCTTGCAGGGTGGAATATTTGAGCCGTGCACGTACGGCCGCACAATCCAAGGCAGTATTGAAAGGATTGAAGGAGGGGGATGTCAATATACTGATAGGTACTCACCGCATCTTGGGAAAAGACGTCCAATTTAAAGACTTGGGATTGCTGATTGTTGATGAAGAACAGAAATTCGGAGTCTCTGTAAAGGAAAAGTTGCGGCAACTGAAAGTGAACGTGGACACATTGACAATGACCGCTACTCCGATTCCCCGTACGCTTCAGTTCTCGCTGATGGGTGCGCGCGATCTGAGTGTTATCTCTACGCCTCCGCCTAACCGTTATCCGATTCAGACAGAGGTGCATACCTTTAATGAGGAGGTGATTACGGATGCGATTAATTTTGAAATGAGCCGTAACGGTCAGGTGTTCTTTGTCAATAATCGGATAGCTAATTTGCCGGAACTGAAAGCGATGATTGAGCGTCACATTCCGGATTGCCGTGTAGCTATCGGTCACGGACAGATGGAGCCGGCGCAATTGGAAAAGATTATTTTGGATTTTGTCAATTATGATTATGATGTCCTTTTGGCGACTACCATTATTGAGAGCGGTATTGATATCCCGAATGCAAATACGATTATAATCAATCAAGCGCAGAATTTCGGCTTGAGCGATCTTCATCAGATGCGTGGGCGGGTAGGACGTAGCAATAAGAAAGCGTTCTGTTATCTGTTGGCTCCTCCGTTAAGCAGTCTTACCGCAGAGGGAAAGCGGCGCCTTCAAGCGATTGAGAACTTTAGCGATTTGGGAAGCGGTATTCACATTGCCATGCAGGATTTGGATATTCGCGGAGCCGGTAATCTGTTGGGGGCGGAACAAAGCGGATTTGTTGCCGACTTGGGATATGAGACGTATCAGAAGATTCTCAGTGAGGCTGTTCATGAACTGAAGAACGATGAATTTGCAGATTTGTATGCGGAAGAAATCAAAGGGGAAGGGCAGATCAGCGGTGAAGGATTTGTGGATGAATGTCAGGTGGAAAGTGATTTGGAGTTGTTATTACCGGCGAATTATGTGACCGGTAGCAGTGAGCGTATGTTGCTTTATCGCGAATTGGACAGTCTGACATTGGACAAAGACGTTGCAGCTTTCCGTTCTCGTCTGGAAGACCGCTTCGGCCCTGTTCCTCCGGAAACGGAAGAATTGCTCCGTATCGTTCCTCTGCGCCGGTTGGCGGCACGTTTGGGAGCGGAGAAGATATTCTTGAAGGGTGGACGCATGACATTGTTCTTTGTGTCCAATCCGGATAGCCCGTTCTATCAGAGCCAGGCTTTCGGAAAGGTGATTGATTATATGATGAAGTATACCCGCCGTTGCGATCTTCGCGAGCAGAACGGGAAACGGAGTATGCTGATTAAAGATGTGTCGAATGTGGAGACAGCGGTTAATGTATTGCAGGAGATTGTTGCGTTACCTCTTTCTGTATAGCTTATCTATCAAATCCCCCCGTCCGATACGTCTCAATTCATTAATGATATTTTTCCGTTCTTCCGGCTTGTACCAGAAGAAGAATTGACGTTGTGCCAGTTTTTCCCGTTGAGTCTTTGCGCTGAATATCGGTTCCAGCGTGTAGGGATGGTATCCTGTGTACCATGCTTCCGTGGCTACTGTCATAGGAGTGGGGGTAAAGTCCTGCACTTGTTCCAAATGAAAATCCAGCCGTTTGGTAATAACGGCAAGTTCCGCCATATCTTCTTCTTTGCATCCGGGATGCGAGGAAATAAAATACGGAATCAGTTGCTGGCGCAGGTTTTCCTCTTTATTGATTCGGTCGAATATCCTTTTGAATGTTTCAAACTGCTCGAAAGGAGGTTTGCGCATTACGGATAATACCCGTTCACTTGTATGTTCCGGAGCAACTTTCAGTCGGCCACTAACGTGCTTGACAATCAATTCGCGGGTATATTCGGCGGTACTGCGGTTGATGGCCTCATCTTTACTACGATGCAATAATAAGTCATAACGTACCCCGCTGCCTATAAATGATTTCTTAATGCCGGGCAAGGCATCTACCGCGTGATAAATATCCAATAACGGACGATGGTCTGAGTTCAGGTTCGGGCAGACTTTCGGATGGATACAGGACGGACGCTTGCATTTCTTACAGATAGACTCATCTTTCCCTTTCATCTGATACATATTGGCGGAAGGACCACCCAAATCGCTTAAGTATCCTTTAAAGTCCGGTAACTGAGTTACCTCTTTTACTTCCCTCAGTATGGATTCTTTGCTGCGGCTGACGATGAATTTTCCTTGATGTGCGGAAATGGTGCAGAATGCACACCCGCCAAAACATCCCCGATGGATATTGATGGAGAATTTTATCATATCGTATGCCGGAATCCGCTTCCCTTTATATTTGGGATGAGGCATACGGGTATAGGGCAAATCGAAAGAACGGTCAATTTCTTCCTGGCTCATCGGGGGATAAGGAGGATTGACGACTACGACTTTGTTTCCGACAGCTTGCGTGATGCGTGAAGCCGCATATTTATTGGACTCTTCTTCGATATGCCGGAAATTGCTTGCCTGTTTCTTTTTGTCTGCAAGGCATTCCTCATGCGAATAGAGTTGTATATCTTCCGTATCGGAAGTCCACTCAGAGGCACGGCAAAGATAGGCTGTTTGAGGAATCGTTCCGATGATTGTTTTTAAATCGTTGACAGTGCATACGGCGTCTTCTGTCGGCAGCAAACCTTTTATTTTACGGGTTAATTCGACAATCGGCTTTTCGCCCATTCCATAAATAAGCAAGTCCGCTCCACTATCGCATAAAATGCTTTTCTGTACCTTATCCTGCCAATAATCATAATGGCTTAACCGCCTCATGCTGGCCTCAATTCCTCCCAAGATGACAGGAACATCCGGATAAAGTCTCTTGAGAATCTGACTGTAAACAGTAGAAGGATAGTCCGGCCGCATATCCGGACGCCCGTCCGGTGTATACGCATCTTCGCTACGCAATCGTTTGTTGGCGGTATATTTGTTTACCATCGAGTCCATGCACCCGCCGGAAATGCCAAAGAACAGGCGCGGACGCCCCAACTTTTTGAAATCGCGCAAGTCATCGCGCCAGTTAGGTTGGGGTACAATGGCTATTTTCAAACCTTCCGCTTCGAGAATGCGGCCGATAACGGCTGCACCAAAAGAAGGGTGATCTACGTACGCGTCCGCACTGAAAAGGATGATGTCCAGTTCATTCCATCCGCGAAGTTCTATTTCTTTTTTGGTAGTAGGTAACCAGTCAGTCAATCGATATTCTTTCATGCTGCAAAGATACGCATTATACGGTGAACTGTACTGTCATTTGTTCTCCGTCATAAATTTCGCGGAAACCGATGCCTTGTTCGGACAGATATTCCTTCAGATCCTGAAACGCATCGGCATGGTTCATGATAATCTCCAGTGTTTCACCGGGAGACGCATTACACATCGCTTTTATTGCAGGAATCAGCGGACTATAGGCTGTGATTCCGCAAGTATTTACTGTAATCATTATGCCTCCTCTTCTTCCGTTTCCGGACTGGAAAGCCACGTCAGATAGAGCTTGATAAGCTGTTGCAAGCCGAATGCCTTCATATTATTGTGGTAAATCACATCAATACAAAGGTCCAGCAAGTCCTTGCTGTCTTCTTCCTGACTGGCGATGAGGGAACGGATGTTTAGTTTCAACTTGTCCAAAACCGCTTCGTCTACAATGCCGGTACTATCAATGAGATGGCGGAACAATGCATATTTCTCGATCGTTCTCAGATTCTCATTAGAGACCTCTATGCTGCGTGTACCGCTGGGATTTGCTTGTATAGTATACATCTTTTCTAGTTTTAAGGGTTATTATAGTAGCAAAGATAGAACTTAAAATGAAAAGCAGATTAAAAAAAGGGATATTTTTTATCTCTGCGTAAAGAATCCCAGTATACCTGCCATGATAGTTGCCCGGTCGGCTTCCGATTGTATGCTTTCAAAAGGAAATCCCAATACAAAGGTACGGTAGTTTCCTTTATAAGCGATACCTGCGCTTTGGTTGCCGGGAACGTATGTAAAGACAGGAAATGCCGTATCTACCGGAACGATACAGTCGGGAGCAGGGACGGCATAGCTGGTTTCATTAGGTGCTCTCGGTATGGTAATCGTACGTCCCAACCCGTTAATGCGGTTTGAACTCTTGTCCGTCATGCTGCTTTGATAACCGTATTTTAAGATCTTCTCCGTAAATTCCCGGTTCCCCTGTGTTCCACTCATATCGCTTCCCACGTATGCACCGCTGACAAATAGATTTCCTCCCGACTGGCAATAACTGGTGATGATCCGTTGCATGGCCGAAGAAAATGTTTTGTAGTATACTTTATGGACCGGATCTTCTTTCTCCATTCCCAAAATGTAGTCCACAACCGGATAATCTTCCAGTGTGACTGTACCGTTTTCCACAGCCTCGTCGCTGCATGACACGAAACTATATTTGCCAGCGGCTTGAATCGCTTTTCCATGAATGAAAGGATAGTCGAATGTGTTACCTGCTATTTTCATTCCCTCCAACTCGCTTCCGCTATATCCCAGACTGCCTTCTCCTTCTTTCCCGGCCTGTGCCCGGTCGAATCCTATTTGCGCTCCACTGAATGAGATGTTTGATAAATAAGGAACTCCGGGATCTTGTTCCAGGTCGAATCCTGCTTTGTCAAACGTATTAATGACAGCCGGTCCGCTGACTCTGTCGAATCCGTTGATTATCAATACTCTTTCCCGCTCGCGTTTGGCCTTATAAGCAGAGAGTATCTCGGACGGGAAGCTTTCACCACCCCGGTTTACGGCAGTTACTTTAAAGGAATAAACGAGTCCCGGTTCTATTTTGACGGTATGGGACGTCTTGCTGACTAATGTACCGTTGTCGAAACCACCATAGCCAATGCGTGTGTATACAATGTATTCACGTGGCTGTGCGGTGGGTTCTTGCGGATCGTTTTCACCTTTCCACGAAAGCTCCAACGTATTCTTTTTCTTTCCGAAGCGGATAGTAAAATTGCTGACAGGAAGAGGTTGCACTACATATTCTTTGTCATGCTGGCCGGCAACAAACTGCAAGATACCTTTATAGATGGCACGTCCCACCGTAAACTTGAAATTCGGATCATGTCCCAACTGCATATCGGCAAAGTTCTGATGGGAAAGTAATTCGATAATGGTAGAAGGAGTAGCCGGAAGACGCGTCTCGCTGTAATTGCGGTTCCACATACTGCGTCGTGTCCAAGACAGATTATAACTTGAATATATATCTTTCTGAATCTGAGTGAGTAGAATATCGGCCAAATCCCGTGAGGCATACCGGTCGATTCCTGTGTTCAGTTTTCCATTATTAAAATCAGTGGTGTATATCCCCAATGAGCCGATCAGCTCATCCGTTTTGCTGCATCCCGCATCGCTATGCAGCGCCATTGTCATTTCCAAAGGAATACCTAAACCGGGTTGTTGCGGATTATAGACAGAACCTCCGGATAAATAATTAATTGTGTTGGAGCGTGTATTGATGTCATCCGCATAATCATTTTCACCTTTCCGCCCCGCATATACCTCGTATGGCATTCCCGCCCATTGGGCAGAGTAGCGTGCCCCTTCCAGATAACGGGGCAAACCGCTTGTCTTTCCTCCTCGCTCAATATTTCCCATTCCTCCTCCGAAACGTACCGCATCTGCGCATACTACGCCGTGCTCGCTACTCTCGTTGCTTAGCACTACCATGCCGTAATCGTTATTGCCTTTGTCAAACTCGAATGTGCCCAGATAAACCCAAGTGCCTCCGCCTATCTTTTGATTCACTTTGAATTCGGTCACCCCTCCATTGTGGAAAACAAGATATCTGGCGTCGTTCACGCTATTAGGCAATGTCCGGTAAGAGACATAAACCGCGTATTCTCCTTTTGCCGGTAGGGTAGGCACCCATTCGGCGAAAGCCTGGTCTTTATTCTTCTTCTTTCTTTCGGTCGGAATAAAGCGGCAGGTCCCATCTGTGAAGGGATTTTCTCCATCTCTATAAATCGCCTTCTTTTGAGCGAAGCCTTTTATCGGAGCAGTAGCCCAATGTGCTTTTTTGCTTCCTACTTCCAGATAAAGAGAAGCATTAGGTGTATCGTTGTCCACAATGATCTCATTTTTCTGAGTATCCCGTTCGCGGGGAGTGTAGACGATTGCACCTGCGTTTTCCAACATCGGGATTACGTACGGAAGGACAAACGACTGTGTGAACAGATCTTCCGTTGTGCAAAACAGACGGGGGCGTTGCCATCCCCATTCATTCTTGTCGTTCTTGAAATAATTGCCGTGACTTTGCCAGATTGCGATATGGCGGTCTTGCAATCCTCGTGATATTTCATTGGGGCGTGAAATGTTCTTTACCCACGCTTTGTCTTTATAATCGGTTTTCAAGGACATCCGTTCCTTATCCTTTTTCTTGTTCCGATAAATATTCGGGATAAGTTCCTCAATGGGCTTTCCATCTGCAAAGATAGTGAGTCGATAGTAGTGGACAGGTCCCGGAAGCAGCTCCTTCACTTGATTGTAAACAGCTTCTACAGTCTCCGGTCGAAAAGGCTGATAAGCAAAACTTTCCGAAGCATGGATAGCAATCGTTTTGCGTTCATAATCTATATCAACACTTTTCAGCTTAGGTGTACTGATTTTCGCCGTTGTGGTATATCTGCCGAAATAATCTGTCAATCGTTCTTTTACATTCCTTTCAATGTCCTGAGCAGAAAGGAAATTTACTCCCAATGTAAGGCATAGGAAAAACACTATTATCTTCATACTTGCTGCTTTTTTATACTCACCACAGAGGAAAGGAGGACACAGAGGGGTAAATGTGGAAACTACATAATTCTTTTATTTATGAAGTCCTCTGTGTCCTCCTTTCCTCTGTGGTGAATTACTCCGCAAAAATAAACAAAAAAGAGCGAGAAGTATCCCACTTCCCACTCTTCTTTTATTGTTTTATATTCTCTTAATCAAGAATACCTTCTTTCCTTATAGCGGAATGTATTCAACAAACGCTTCCATTGCCTCGTATGAAGCCAAGCCCAATTTGTCATACAATGCAGCTGTACCGCGATTACGGTCCTCGCTGCGTTGCCAGAACAGACGTTCATCGTTACCCAAGAAAGGAGCGCTTTCCATCTGCGACTGATGCTTCAAGATAGAATTACGTTTTGCGCGAAGTTCTTCCGGGCTGATAGGCACTGCCATTTCAATGTTCTCAATTTCCCATTCGGCCCAGGCGCCGCGATACATCCAGATACGGCAGTCTTTCAGCCACTTGGCACCTTCTTCTTTTTCAAGGTCGATGGCAGCGAATACTGCATCCGTACATACACGGTGAGTACCGTGCGGGTCGGCCAAGTCACCGGCTACGAAAATCTGATGAGGTTTCACTTCACGGAGCAGGTTACGTACGATTTCTACGTCGGCTTCGCTGATCGGATTCTTTTGAATCTTACCCGTTTCGTAGAAAGGCAGATCAAGGAAGTGGCAACGTTCCAATGGAATGTTATTATATGTACAAGCAGTACGGGCTTCACCGCGACGGATCAGACCTTTGATAGTCAGTATGTCACGGCTGTCCATATCACCGTCTTTCTTCGCTTTCAGGAAATTACGTATTTCTGCGTACTTTTCATTGATAACCTGGTCCTCACTATTGTTGAAGATCTGGTTGAATCCGTTGATGAAGTGCATGAAACGAATTACTTCTTCATCACCTACAGCGATATTGCCGGAAGTTTCGTATGCCACGTGTACTTCATGTTTCTGCTCTACCAGACGGCGGAGAGTTCCACCCATAGAGATAACGTCATCATCAGGATGGGGAGAGAAAATAATCACACGTTTCGGGTAGGGTTTTGCACGTTCGGGACGATAGGTGTCGTCAGCATTCGGCTTGCCGCCCGGCCATCCGGTGATGGTGTGCTGCAAATCATTGAAGATCTTGATATTTACATTGTATGCAGAACCATAAAGAGCCAACAGTTCACTCAGACCGTTTTCATTATAATCCTTGTTAGTCAGTTTCAAAATAGGTTTGCCTGTCAACTGGCACAACCAGACAATAGCGCTACGGATCAACTTGTCATTCCATTCGCAGGAAGTTACCAGCCACGGACGTTGGATGCGTGTCAGATTCATGGCTGCCGAAAGGTCAAGTGCTACATGTGCATTGTTGTGAGTTTGCAGATAAGAAGCAGGAATAGTATCGGTGATCGCACCTTCCACACATTCTTTAATCATAGCTGCTTTGTTCTCGCCCCATGCAAGCAGATATACTTTCTTTGCACTGAGAATGGTAGCTACTCCCATCGTGATAGAACTGATCGGAGTATTATCCATTGTTCCGAAAATTCTGGATGCTTCATTGCGCGAGGCGTTATCCAATAAAATCAGACGGGTGGTAGAGTTCAAGCGTGAACCCGGTTCGTTGAATGCGATGTTACCCACACGGCCGATACCCAGTAAAGCAATATCAATGCCTCCGAAACTTTCGATACGTTGTTCGTAGAGACGGCAATATTCAAAGATTGTATCTTTGGCAATACTTCCGTTGGGAGTGAATATATTCTGCTTGTCGATGTCGATATGATCCAACAGCATATTCTTCAAAGCGTTGAAATTGCTGTTGACTGCATCAGGAGCCAATGGATAATATTCGTACATATTAAATACGATCACATTACGGAAGCTGAGTCCTTCTTCCTTGTGCATGCGAATAAGTTCCGTATATACGTGTCTGGGAGAATCTCCTCCCGGAAGAGCCAATACGCAGAAACGTCCGGCTTTTTGTTTTTCGCGGATGGTTTGTGCTATTTCGCGGGCAATGTAGTTAGCGCCTTCTTCTACAGATTCGTAAATGTCCGTAGGAATTTTTTCTAGTCTTGTCAAGACTGATTTTTCAAAAGCATTCTCCGGTCTGTAATATCTGGGGGAGACCCGGTGGAGACTGATTTGAGAACTAAGATTTGTTTTCATAAAGTTGTTAATTAAGTTATGTAAGATTAGAATTCTTACGACTGTATTTTCACGACAAAGATACAAAAGAGGTTTATATAATTAACTACCTGCTTTGCGGTATTGTTGTCGTTTTAATTGGTTTTTAACATTTGTTTGATAGCAACTATGACAGATGAAATTCGTCTGCATCTTTCCATACCGGAAATTTTTCTCTGAATTGACGGAGAGCGGACAGGTTGAGAGTTGCCGTAGCTATTCCTTCCCGGCCGTCGGGCAGCGAGGCTATCTCTTCTCCGAAAGCTGAATAGATTTTACTTCCTCCATTATACTCCAAATGGTAACCGTCGGTTCCTGTCCGGTTGACACCGCATACATAGCACTGATTCTCGAACGCTCGAGCTCGAAGCAACGTATCCCATACCGGACGGCGGGGAATAGGCCAGTTGGCTACATATATCAATAAGTCATACTCATTGTTTATATTTCGGCTCCATACCGGGAAACGAAGGTCGTAGCAGACTTGCAGACAAATGTTCCATTCGAGGTAGGGAAGGATAAGCCGTTTCGTGCCGGCGGAGAAATGTTCGGCTTCCCGTCCCATGCGGAACAAATGCCGTTTGTCGTAATAGAATTCTTCTCCTTCCGGTGTCAGAACAAATGCCCGATTGTAGAACAACCCGTTATCCGTTGCGATATAACTTCCGCAGATGGCTATCTGGAATTGCCTGGCCCATAGTTTGAGAGTGGTAATGGTTTCACCGGAATTAGGTTCTGCCAATGTTTTGCTCTGCATACTGAAGCCGGTAGAAAACATTTCCGGTAAAACAACAATCTCCGTTGTTCCACAGAGACTTTGCAGTTTCTTGTGGAGCAGACGGAGATTTTCCTGTTTGTTTTCCCAAACGATATCGGTTTGTACTATGGAAATACGGATTGAATCCACACTGTTTAGTGATTAAATCTCGCCAAGGGCAAAATTCTCAGGATGTTTTCCTTGAAAGTCCTTGAAATAAAGTTTGATTTCTCTCATGTCTTTATCAATATCTCCCGACGGCATGATGGCTTTCGTTGCCGAAATCATCTTTTTGCTGTAATCGATACCGATCAATACGATGGGTACTTGCGCTTTCAAGGCGATATAATAAAAACCCTTTTTCCAATTTGGATTTGCCTTGCGGGTTCCTTCGGGCGTGATAGCCAAATGAAACTTTTTGCATTCGTTGAAATGTTTGACCATCTGATCCACCAACGAAGTTTTTCGACTACGGTCTACGGGAATCCCACCGACTGCTTTGAAAAAAAGTCCGAGTGGAAAGAAAAACCATTCTTTCTTCATCATGAAACTAGTCTTACGGCCTAAAGCACCGTAAAATAGTTTTCCAATAAATAAGTCAAGGTTCGTAGTGTGTGGAGCGGCGCAAATCACGCATTTATCATAATTGGTTACCGTAACGTTTGTCTTCCACCCCAATAGGCGGTAATAGATAAAGCTATAAATTGCTTTCTTCATTCTGTTTTTTTAGTTCAATTTTCCGATCGCTTCAATAATCTCGTTTACTTTTGCATTAAAGTCTGCACGGAATTTCTTATAAAAACCTTTCACATTTCCCGGTTCGGTGTGACTGATGCGGCATACAAATTCATCCTGCATTTTCAACACTTCCGCCATTAGCTCGTCGGCCTTACTTTTGTCAGTACCAGGTATAAACATACTGTTGATTAAACACTCGGTGAACAATTCTCCTGCGATATAGTTTACATTCTTTTTGAGTTCTCTTCTACTTGCCATAATCTTTACATTTAATGGTGAATAATAAAAAATATTTTTGGTAAAGATAGTTACTTTCTTTGATTTAGGCGAATTATACGGGGAAAAAATAAGATAAGGGAGTTTTTTAATATCTTTTTTATATGTATATAAACATTTCTTTATTGTGGTATTAAATCAAAGTATGGGATATATGATATGAATTAAATTTAGACGTTATTGAATGGAATTTGTCCTGATATTGTATAATGGTATGAATATGTGGAGAATTTTATTTATTTCTATTCCTTTTTGACAGATTATTGAACCTTTGGAATAGATAAAAGGAGTATTTTTACAGTATTCTTATTTCTAGGTGATAAGCAGGCAAATTTTTATCTAAATAAATTAAAAGGAAGACAATGAATTTAAGTTTTTTGATGGAGAAGAGACATTCCTATTTTATATCTATGATATTACTTTGGACGTCTTTTAGTTTGGTGAGTCAGAGCAGTTGTGCGCAAAATCAGGAGAAAATAATATGTAATGGTATTCCTTGGTTTGATGATCAGGGAAAAATTGTAAATGCTCATGGAGCATGTATTGTGGAAGATGCCGGACGGTATTATTTATTCGGGGAATACCGTTCGGATGAAACGAATTCTTTTGTTGGTTTTAGTTGCTATTCGTCCGACGATTTATCTAATTGGAAATTTGAACGTATCGTGCTTCCAATACAAAAAGAGGGATTGTTAGGTCCTAATAGGATTGGTGAACGTGTGAAGGTCATGAAGTGCCCTTCTACTGGAGAATATGTGATGTATATGCATACCGATGATACGAAATACTGTGATCCTTGTATCGGGTATGCCACTAGTAAAACTATTAATGGTGAGTACATATTCCAAGGACCTTTTAAAATAGGGAATGAACCTATCCGAATGTGGGATATGGGAACTTTTCAGGATACCGATGGGACAGGCTATTTGCTGATTCATGAAGGAGATATCTATCGTCTTAGCGAGGATTATCATTCTGCAGAAAAAAGACTCGTGAAGAATATGGCGCCTGGTGGCGAGTCGCCTGCCATGTTTAAAAAGGAGGGCATTTATTATTTTTTGTTTTCAAATAAGACAAGTTGGGAAAAGAATGATAATTATTATTTCACAGCTCCGGCAGTGGGCGGTCCGTGGAAGAAGGGTGGTTTGTTTGTCCCTGAAGGTAAATTAACGTATAATTCACAGACTACTTTTGTCTTTCCTTTGACACATGGAAAAGATACAATTCCAATGTTTATGGGAGATCGCTGGTCCTTTCCTCATCAGGCTTCAGCTGCCACTTATGTCTGGATGCCTATGCAAGCGGATAAGGGAAAACTTTCCATACCGGAATATTGGCAGGCATGGGATATAAAAACATTATCACAGGTGGATGCACTGGATAATGGTCAAATATTATCTCTCCGGAAAATACGATCTGAAGCAGGATGGGAAAGGAGAGGGGAACAGTTGTGCTCAAACTTGAAAAATAGTGTATTGAACATTCCTTTTAAAGGTACGCAGGCAGCTATAATAGGAGAAGCCAATTCTCATGGTGGATATGCAAAGGTGAGTGTACTTAATAGAAAAGGTAAAACCCTTTATTCGTCATTAATTGATTTTTATAGTAAATATCCGGAGTCAGCTATCCGAATCGTGACTCCAAGTTTTATTAAAGGAAAATATATTTTGAGAGTTGAGGTTACAGGAATTTCACCAGTGTGGACGGACAAGACAAAAGCTCGATATGGTAGTGACGATTGTCTGGTTACATTGGATAAAATAGTTGTTTTTGAATAATATATTAATCATGGTAAAAAAATAAAATGGAAAAAGTAAAGAAGATGTTACCTAAGTTTTGTGGCTTCCTGTTTTTCGGAACGATGTGTACATTTGTTTCGGCACAGAAAATTAACTATCAGGTGAATCCTCAAACAGGAGCCTTGCAAACATTAAGTATTGCGAACGACCCACAGAAGATGAACTGGTTGGTAGTTACTGACGGAAGTCAATATCGGTGGGTCAAGGAGAATTATGGATGGGGATTAGGATATGCGACTCAAGTAAAGGGAAATCGGAAAGAAAAAGTATCTTGGGAAATCCCTGCAGAAATGAAGCAAGAAGGAAACGAGCTTGTTTATATGGCAGGTGACATACGTATATGTGTGAAAAGAAAAATGGTAGAGGATGAGCTTATAGAAGAGTATACGTTTCGAAATCAGGGAAAGGATAAGGTGGCACTTGTTGATATAGGCGTCTATACGCCATTTAATGACAATTATCCGGGTTCGCGTACATGCATAAATACACGTACCAATACCCATATTTGGGAAGGAGAAAATGCCGCTTATGTAAATGCTCTTCGAATGGGAGGCCATGCACCACACTTGGGGTTAGTGTTGACTAAAGGAGCAGTTAAAGGTTATGAGATATGGGAGCGTGGCAGAGATAAAGGCAATTCTCATACAAGAGGTATTATAGCTCTGAATTTGCCGGATTTGCAATTGATGCCCGGGAAAGAATATTCGATGTCCTGGTGTTTATTTGCTCATAAAGGCATAGACGATTTTCGTCAGAAACTGTTGGAAAAGGGAAGTGTATTTGTTTCTTGTAATAAATATGTGTTTGAAAAGGGGGAGAAGGCATGTATAGAGCTGGCTGCTGAAACTTCCATTCAGAAATGCGTATTAAAAAATCAGGATATTCATATTCCGATGAAAAAGCGAGGTAACTTGTGGATAGCAGAAGTTAAGATGGATCAATTAGGAGAGAATCGTTTTGATATTTTTTATGGGAAGGGAAAACAAACGCACGTAACTTGTTTGGTTATTGATAATGTGGACAGCTTGATAAAAAAACGGGTTGACTTCATTTGTGACCATCAGCAGATGAAAGAGTCCAATACACGTAAAGATGCTTTCATGGTTTATGATAACGAAAAGAATGAAATATATTTGAATAATACTCGCAACTGTAATCCTGTTGATCGGGATGAGGGTGCCGAACGTGTCGGAATGGGAGTTTTGTTGGCTAAATATTATCAGCTACATCCTAATGATCATATAAAAATAGCTTTGTTGAAATATGCAAAATTTCTACGTAATAGATTGCAGGAAAGTGATTACAAGACATTTTCTTCTGTTGATCGTAAGGGAAGAAATAGAGCATATAACTATGCATGGGTTGCGGATTTCTATTTTCAAATGTACAAAATCACAGGAGACAAGCAATATGCAGTAGATGGCTATATGACTTTACGGTCTATGTTTCGTCAGTTCGGGCATGGTTTTTATGCTATAGGGATTCCTGTGCATTTAGGGTTGCAAACATTGAAAGCTGCCGATATGGATGTTGAATATGAAACTCTGAAGAATGATTATATACAGGTTGGAGATACTTTTGTGAAAAACGGACTGAATTATCCGGCAAGTGAGGTTAATTATGAACAAGCAATTGTAGCTCCCTCAATTATCTTTTTGTTACAGCTTTATATGGAAACGGGAATTCAAAAATATTTAGATGGAGCTAAACAGCAAATGCCGACATTGGAAGCGTTTAATGGGAATCAACCAAGTTATCATCTGAATGAAATTGCAATCCGGCATTGGGATGGTTACTGGTTTGGAAAACGGGAGATGTGGGGAGATACCTTTCCTCATTATTGGAGTACATTAACAGGAGCTGCTTTTTATCTGTATGCACAATGTGTTGGAGACAATACTTATAAAAGACGTGCCGAAAATATTGTAAGAAACAATCTTTGCCTGTTCTTTGAAGATGGTAAAGCCTCTTGTGCTTATATCTATCCCAATAGAGTAAATGGCGTGAAAGCCGGATTTTATGATCCTTATGCTAATGATCAGGATTGGGCATTAGTTTATTATCTATTAGTGAATAAGGATATTTATTAGTGAGTGATAGCAAGCTTTTTAGATAACAATAAAGCCGGTTAATGTTTGAAGTTAACCGGCTTTATTGTGACTTTATCTATTTACTTGTTATTCTGGGATACCCAAAGCTGTAAATTCGTAAATGCCGTCAGCCCACATTGCGGAATTACCTTTATGTACATTGACAACACCATAGATGCGTAGACGTAAATATCTATAGGCTGTAGGATCTTCTACATTCAGAATCAGAAATCCCACTTGCCAATTTGTTCTACCATCCACAAGCATTTTGTAACTTTTGCCATCCGGACTCCCTTCAATTGTGTATTTATAGGCTGCTTCAGAGCCATTGACTAATCTTGTGGAAAGATTAATTTCTGAAATTCTAGCTTTTTTCTGCATGTCTACAGTGAACATATAAGGTGTACCTATAGTAGCATTTGAACTTTTTTGGAAGTAAGTAGAGGAGTCTAAGCTTGCTCCATCCGTAATACAGTCAGCTTTGACTCCTTTTGCTCCAGATACAGCAGATGTAACAGGAACGTTTAATGTCAAATTCTTACCATTTTGTACAGGGATAATTCCATAATTGTCATTGAATTCCAAATATCTGTAATAATCCATGGAAGCATACCCTTTATTAAATGCAGCAATAGAGATTCTGGGAAAGTTACCGTCCGGAGTTTTATATTTCCGTTGTGCCCCCCAATGATAGCTCCATACTCCATAAGTCGTTCCTACTTTACTAATTCTGTTAAACTGTGCATCAAAAGTTGTATTATTACCGATTTCTCTTATAGGTGTCCATTCACCTGCCAAGTCAGTTGTTGAGGTATACATCGTTTGGCTTGGATACCATCCGGAAGCCTTTGAACTGAAGAAGTAGTATTCTCCGTCTTTTTTGATAATTGCAGGAGTTTCTCTATGTAATCCTTTGCATATTGTATTGACTAATTCGACTGGTTTTGTCCAGGAGGCATCCAATTTATATATATTTATATCACTGTTTGTGTTAGTGGCAGAAAGAAGATATGCCGTATTATCATCATCAATAAAAAGCGATTGATCTCTTGAATCATGTCCTAATGGGCGTTCCATAGTACCTACTTCAAGTTTACCTTTAGGGGTAATTTGCGCTAGATAGATTTTAGCTGCTGTGTATCCATTTTCATCTTCATAATGCGAAGATAATACGACTTTTCCTGTCTTTGGATTATATCGGAACGCATTACCTTCCATTTTGACATTCGGATAAAAGGCCAACTCTCTAGGAGTACTCCAACTTCCATTTAATCCTGTTTTAGAGTAACTTTCAGTGACTAGCCATCCTTTGAGTTGTTGTCCATCAACAGTCTTCTCCGTATTTTCTATTTTATAGGAAAAATAAAGGTTACCGATTTTCATTCCTCCTGGTTTATTTGATGATTCTGTAGTAATGTATTTGCCATTCAGATTATCATAAACTTTTCCTTTTCCACTAGGAGTGAATGTCGTAGCCTGTTGAGATTCTGCAGTTGCTACTTTTTTCCCGTCTTTAAATGCTTCTACATAGTAGGTAAAAGTTTTACCGACTGCTAGATCATAATCGTCATATGTATTTCCTTTGGCTTCTCCGATTAAGTTGCTATCCCTGTATATTTTATAAAGGTTTGCATCTTCCCGTTGCATCCAATTCAGCTTAACATTTCGGACTTCTGTCTCGCCTGCAAGTTTGAATACAGTAGCTGTGACCGCCCAAGTATTAATAGCTCCGGTATTTTTTTCTTTCGGCTGAGCTGCTACAGAGTAAAACATTGGCAAGCTGTATAACCACATAACAAAGAATAAGAAACAAACTTTTGTCTGTTGACTTTGGGTATTCATAATATAATTGGATTTTATTATTTGAAATGCAACTGGAACAGTTATCTATCCCCCATTAGTTTCAAATTATTAGTTCTATAAGTTGCAGAAAATAAATCAGCTTCTTTGTATTTATATCTATTAGAATCAAAATATACCGCGAAATCCTGCATTAATTTTTTTGAATATTCTGTAAGGTACAGGTTTGTGCCATTAAATGTATTTGAGCCAGAAACAGTTATGTATTTCTTATCTTTAGCATTTTGAATTAGATAGAAACCATCTTCTTGTAAGTTGAATATCCAACATTGTACATCATCTTTCTTTTCTGGATTCAGGCGCAAAGTGCCATACATTGATTCTAAATATTTTCCGGTTTTAATATCCTTTAATTTATATACATTCGGATTTTGAGTTTTGATAAACTCAAAATTTATGTTGATCTCATCGTCATCATCAGCTATGCTAAATCCATTAACAGGTTTTGAAATCAGACGATCGGATGTTTTTTCTAATAATGCGTATATATTGCCGGATATAATACTTTCTGCTCGTTTATAACGGTACATGTTATCAAATACACTTAAATTCCAGTTGTCATACCATTTAACTATAGGATATCCGGAACGCATACTAATAGGCAACCATACAAGATGTGACTTTTCCGGACTATTTCGATTCCAGCGATCTCCCATGTAGATATATGCTTTTTCTTTGTTGGGTAATTGGAAGACATAATTGCTTTGTGAGTTGTATGTGACTTGCTTTAGTTTGTCAACAGCAAAGTTTGCTCCTGTACTCCATTCACCTAAAATATTAAAAGTATAGGCGGTTCTTCCCGGATTAGGATCCCAACCTGTGCACCCGGAGAATACTCCATAATAAATATCTCCTACCTTAAAAATGGCAGGTGCTTCATATTTAAGTTCTTTTAGAATCTTGGTTTCAGTGGAAGTAGGTTCCAGAAAATCATCTTTAAGTAGAGAGATATTTATATTAGTATTCATATCTGTTGAACAGAAGTGGTATGCTTTTCCATCTGTGTCTACGAATAAAGTCTGATCACGTGATTCATTTTTATTAGGGCGGAAAGTTTTATATAATTTATAAGGACCTTCTATTTTATCGCTAGTGGCTACGCAAACCCGTGCTGCGCTATAATCACCATTGTTTGCTTCCCAATGACTCCACATCACCCATTTTTTTGTTTTAGGATTATAGATTACCTTGGGGCGTTCGAACAGACGTCCGTGTGATATGTCGTTCAAATCGTCTTTGGGTTCTCCCGTAGTTTTTAAAGAAAGGCCAAGGCGTTTCCAATTATATAAGTCTTTAGACTGGTAACAACTTACTCCATTTGATATGAAACCGGTTCGGTCTTCTCCAAATAAATAATAAATTCCATTTTCAAAGACAACGCATCCTCCATGGGCATTGATTTGTTCTCCATCTATATCATTCCACAAAATACCCGGATTAATCTGGGTATTTTGTGAAAATGTTAAAATGGATGAGATAATAAAGCTGATAAATAAAATGATTCTCATGTTTTTATTACTGATTCTTTATATTAATTGTTATTTCAGGTTGTGTAGGGGCATAGGCACCGGATTCATCAATAGCGAAGTATTCTATATCTGCAGTGTTATCCACGAAACCAAATTTAGGTGAATAAGTGCGTGATACTCCAGTAAGTTTGGCATTGTCCACACAAACAGCGCTGATATCATTTCCCCAGCCTCCACGTCCTACAGTGAAAGATACACGTATCTGTTTGCATGTGGCAGAAGTTGTATAGTCCATTGAATAAGTTTCCCAATTGTCACTAGCTATTTCAGTGATAACTTTTTTCTCTGGATCTTCGACTTCTTCTATAATCATTTTACCTGTGAGTTTTCCTTCTTTCTTGGCTATTCCTCCCTTTAATAAGGCAGATAATGTGTAAGTTTCGTTAGGTGCAACATCTACCACTTGCATTAAAATACCATCACTCCAACCTGTTGCCCATTTGTAAGGTCTGATCTCAAAAATGTGGTTATCCAAATCCTGATTGTTATCTATTTCTTCTGGAAGAATCTGTTGTTCTGAATTCCAACGGTCACCAATAACGATATCCCATCCTTCAATTCTAGTAGCTAATTTCGTTTCTGGATTAATGTCAAATTCTCCTTCAAAGTTCGGATTCTTTAATAGATTCTCTACAGCTTCGCCAACTTCTCCTGCAAAATAGGGTTGTGGAGCATAGTCCATAATGCGAACAGAATCCACAGGAATTCCATCTCTATAGATAAAGGCGCGATTGTCTGGCGTTATGGCAAAGCGATAAGTGTGTGCTTGGCCATCATGATTATAGAACTTACCTTTTCCTCCTGTTTTCCCATTTGTAGCCGGATTGTTGATCTCTTTTTTATATGCATTAAACAATCCGATTTCATTAGAGGTGATATATGCTTTAAATCCATAACCTTTTTCATTTACGAAATAAGGATAAAAACTTTTCTCCGAATCATCTGTTTTTATTCTGAATTCAATTGTATATCCTTTAGTGTTGGGAGTAAATTTTTTAGTGAATTCTGTATCATTTCCTTTCATATAAACAGGAGATGCAGCAATCTCTTTTACAGGAAGCTCCGTTCCATATCCTTTTACACTTACATAAGAACGGGTATCTCTGCTTCTTAGAATGATTTTTCCTTCAGTCAGTATTTTAGTACTGTTCAGGGTTACGGTTACTTTTTGTTTTCCTGAGTTGGCTGGTATTATAGTTGGAGTTACAGTAAATCCATTCGGAGCAGTAATCGTTATTTCTTTTCCGGGTAATGCTTTAGAATCTACAAAGAAGGAAGATGACTCATTTGTACCATTGATTGTTAATGATGGCAGATGCTCATCTGTTGGTGTTTGTACTGTTTCTTTAGGTTCATCTTTAGGCTGAACTGCATAAGTGGCTGCTGTACTAATTACTAGTAATGCCATTGATAGGAACATGATTTTTACATATCTCTTTTTCATGATACAGAAATGTTTTATAAGTTAATTGTTTAATGATTGAATTTTTGTTCAAAACGCCATTTATTTATTTTTCGTTTGCAAAATTGCAGAATCCTATTTAATTAGGAGTACTATAATAAGTCAAATGCGTTTAATTTTGAATTATCTATTTGATAAAGGGCAAAAATCGTTCAGAAAGGTTTAAAAATCGACCACATGTATCTTTGTTAGCCTTTTATTAGTATATTTTAAGAGATTTGAGTATCGTTAAAAGCTTCTTTTGTTTAATATTGCATCAGAAATACATCTTTATACTGAGTGTTACTATGAAACACAAAATGAAATTATATATAATACTTGTTTTTATTCAAATGCTCTCATGTGCTTTTGCACAACAAATGTCGGTGACTACTCTTCCATTAAATAATTATTTGCCTTCTAGTACTGTATTACGGGTTCATTGTGACCGAGAAGGTTTTTTGTGGTTGGGAACTAAAGATGGCCTATGTCGTTACGATGGTTATCGGGTATTAGTCTTTCGTTCCGGATTAAAGACTCCGGATCTTTTAACGAATAATGAAATTACTTGTATTACAGAGAATAGGAATGGGTATTTATTTATAGGTACTAAAAAAGGGATTAATATTCTGAATAAGAGAACTTATCAAATAACTCCAGTTGAACATAATGAATTGAAGGATCAAGAAATTAGAACAATGATTGTAGATAGTGAAGGGTGGATTTGGATTGGAACATTGACATCTGTATTTCGTTGCTCTGCCGATTTTTCTTTTTGTAAAAGATATGATTCTGCTTTACCTGTTACTAGCGTGAATTCTATATATGAAGATGCTGATAAAAAAATTTGGGTAACTTTATGGGAGAGGGGATTACACCGATATGATTCGAAAAAGGATACATTTGTTGCTATGCCTCAGATCGGAACATTAAATAACCCGTTTAGAGTTTTTCAGGATGATAAGAAACAGCATTGGATATTGACTTGGGAAAGTGGAATTTTTTTGTTTAATCCTGAAGAAAAACAGGATTTGATGTATAGGCATGTAGATATAAAAAGTGATGAGCATTGGGATGAAAGTGGTTGTTTTAGTATAACTCAAGATGATAAGTATGGGTATATATGGATTGTATCTACACAAGGTCTTTATGCTCTTCAAAAACGTCCGGGAGACGTGATAAATAGTGTTGATATATCTTCTATATCTTCTAAATTGAATAATATTTTTAGTGAGATAGTAAAAGATAAATCTGGTAATTTATGGATTGCAGCTTTTAACGAAGGATTGTCCATGATTGATTTAAATAAACCTTTAATTCAAAACTATTCTTTTCCTTCTATTCGTGAAAAAACTGGTTTTATCACAAATATAAAAAATATTTATGAAGATGGTGATGGTGATCTGTGGATTGACCAAAATCGTTGGGGAGTAGGGATCTTCAATCCTGGAACAAATAAACTTCAACTTTATACAGATATTCCTTCTTTGAAAAATGTGCCCAATTTGAGAAATATTAGTTGTATCATATCTGTTCCATTATTGAATGAAATTTGGTTGGGATCTGAATATTATCCGGAAATTTATAGAGTGAAAAAAGAAAAGGATAGGATAGAACTATTAGGGACCTTAAATTTGAGTAACTATGCAGATAATCCGGGATTTCCACGCATTTTTTATGAAGACAGCAAACATAATCTTTGGGTTGTAACAACTAAAGGTATTTTGGTTAAACCAGAAAAAGAGAAAAATCTTCAAGATACAAAATTTCCGTCAATGGATATAACTGGGATTGGGGAAGGCAAAGACGGAACTTTATGGATTGGTACAAGAAAACAAGGTGTATATAATGCTATAGTGTCTTCTAATCTGACATTTGAAAAGAAAGGTAAAAAAATCTGACTACTCAAACAGATAAATTGGTTAGTGATAACATAGGAGCAATTTGTATAGATGATAATGGCTTGGTGTGGATGGGGAGTCTGGATGGTGATGTGTTTACATATGATCCTCGGACGAAGAAAGTTGAAAACTTATCCAATATGTTTGATATGCTCGAAGAAGGTATTTTTAATATTATAACAGATCAGTTAGGGCATATTTGGATTTCTACCAATAAACGAGTTATTGAGTATGATCCTAAAAATGGTGGTATTATGGATTACTCAACAATGGATGATGTAATGGTAAACTCATTTATGCCTAATTCTTATTTGAAAACTCGTTCTGGAAAAATTCTTTATGGAGGAAATAAAGGGATTTCGGTATTTACTCCTTATGAACATTTGTCTGATAATCCTCGTAGAATTAGAGCAATGGTGGCAGATGTGAAGATAGATGGTGTCTCCAGTCTTTTGGAAAAGGATAATCAACGTTTCAATTTGAGGAGCCAGACTATTTCTTTCGATGCGGGAGATAAGAATATTGAGATAGATTTTTCTTCCTTAAACTATGCATTTCCAGATAAAATTAAGTATGCATATAAGATGGAGGGGGTTGATGATGATTGGGTGTATGTTAGAGGCGACCGTCAGTTTGCATTCTATAATCAGCTTCCTAAAGGTAAACGGACATTTTATTTGAAGACAACAGATACAAATGGATTGTGGAGCAATTATATTGCAGAAATTCAAGTATCTAAGGAACCTGCGTTTTATGAAACTTGGTGGGCTTATATGTTCTACGTTGTGTTGGTTATTTTATCTTTATATCTTTTTTTTCGAAGAATGAAGAGACGTTTACAATTACGTCATGAGCTAAGGATAGCACAAATCGACCGAGAAAAATCAGAAGAACTGGTTCAGACTAAATTACGTTATTTCACAAATATCTCACACGATTTATTGACTCCGCTTACTATCATTACATGTTTGATTGATGATGCAGAGATGACGAATGGTAGTCGAATCTCTCAATTAAGTATGATCCGTTCCAATGTGAACAAATTGCGAAGATTATTGCAGCAGATTCTGGATTTTCGTAAGGTGGAAAGTGGAAACATGAAGTTATCTGTTTCGAAAAGTGATATTGTTTCATTTATAGATGATGTATGCAAGGTTAATTTTGCGCCATTAATAAGGAAAAAAAGTCAAACATTTATTTTTTCTACAGAAGACAAACATTTAATAGCTTATTTTGATAGAGATAAGATCGATAAAATTGTATCTAATTTATTGTCTAATGCTTGTAAATATACAAGTGAGGGTGGGGAAATAAAATTAATAATGAAATCCTATCAGGAAGCTGAACACACTCATTTACGTATTCAAGTTGTTGACACAGGTGAGGGTATTGCTCCTGGTGATTTGGAAAATATCTTTAAAAGGTTTTATACAGCACATAAAGGAGACGAAAGTGAATCTAATGGGATTGGATTATCATTAACAAAAGATTTGGTTGAATTGCATCATGGAACGATAGAGGTAGAAAGCGAACTAACTAAAGGTAGTACTTTTACTATATATTTTCCTATTGATAAAGACAGTTATCAAGAAAATGAGTTGATAACAGGAGAAACTCCGGTTAATGATAAAAAGGCGGCTATGATTTTTGAGCATGAGGACTTAGAAAAGCCAGGAGTAGTCGAAGATGTACAAGTCAATGACAATCATTTATTATTGGTTGAAGACAATGAAGAATTATTGTACCTTATGGAGAAAATTTTATCCAGACAATACCATGTTCTCGTTGCAAAAAATGGGCTGGAGGCTTTGGATATAATAAAGGATAATGAAATAGATATTATCATAAGTGATGTGATGATGCCTGAAATGGATGGCTTGGAATTATGTCGTAACATAAAATCTAATTTGGAAACCAGTCATATTCCTGTTATTTTGTTAACGGCTAAAAATACGGCGGAAGATCGTATTGAGTGTTACAATGCAGGAGCAGATGGATATATATCCAAGCCGTTTGAATTAAAAATACTGGAAGCTCGTATTAATAATTTTATAATTTATAAAAAAAGTAAGCAAGAGGAATTTCGCACTAATGTAGAAGTCGATATTGATTCTTTGGAGACTTCTTCCATTGATAAAGATTTTCTTGATAAGGTTGTTTCTGTTATAGAATCTAATATGGTAAAGGGAGATTTTGATGTTGTTCAGTTAGCGGATGCTTTGGCTGTATCCAAATCTACGCTTTATAGAAAGATGAAAATAGCGACAGGATTGTCACCGATTGAGTTTATTCGGAACATAAGATTAAAGTATGGTAGCCAATTATTGAAAAACAAATCAATGTCTATTGCAGAGGTTGCTTATGAATGTGGTTTTTCTAATCCAAAATACTTCGCAACTTGTTTTAAGGAAGATTTTGGTGTAACTCCCAAAGAATATCAAAAGTCTTGTTAGAATAGAAAATGTATGAGTCTATAAGGATAGGTACGTATCTTAATGTAAGGTGTGTACCTTTCTATATATAAGTTTCTTTTATACCCTCTGCATGATTTCTGGACTAATGTTGCATGATTTTTAAACCTATTATAAATTATGGCAATTATGATTCAAAATTGTACGTTTCTGAATGATTATAGGACTTCTTTTTATTGGATAACTCGCACTTTTGTACTGCAATTAATGCATAACTAATACTTATATGATCTAAAAAACTTATAAATCTAATAGCATGGTGGTAACTTTACCTGATTTTTCTTTGCAAAAGCCTTTTTGCCGTTTACTTGTCGCTGTAGGCTTTTTAGGATTTGGTGGGACAATAGCATCCAAGTCAAATACTCCTCCTGAGAATTCTGATTCTTTGGGAGTCTATAAAAAAGAAAGTTTTCAAGAAAAGAAAATTCTTTTTAATGTAGGACCTCGTTTAGTTGTAAATCGGGGAATGGATTCTGATAAGACGAATGATACTGTCGATATTAAGAATTTGCAACGCTCTCAATTTCTCTCTATTCAACAGTTGCTTAAAGGAAATGCATCCGGTGTGTATACCCAGGAAAACAATGGTGAATCAGGGAGTATACAAAGCATGTTGATTAGGGGAATTTCATCTCCGATTTTTTCCAATAAAGATGTTTCGGGCGTTCAACCGGCTGTTTATGTAAATGGTATTCCGCTTTCTTTGGATCATCCGTATATGTATGATATAAAACAATACGATGTAAATCCTATTGGGAGTGCAACTAATATTCTAGCCGGATTGGATATGCAGGCCATTGAATCTATTGAAGTTATTAAAGATCCTCTGGCTTTAGCTAAATTAGGCCCTTTGGCAGCTAACGGTGCTATCTGGATTGTGACAAAAGATGGATACTATGGTGGTAGCAATGTCTCTATTAATGCGTCTGGAGGAATTGTTTTTGCTCCTTCTAAAGTAAAAATGACTAATGGAGGATATGAAAGGGCATTTCGACAAAAGTTTTATGATACTTATAAGATACCTGCTGAACAACAATATTATCCTTCTTATTTAGCAGATCCAAGAGAATCATCTTATTTTGGAGAACCAGACTGGGCTGATTCCTATTATAAATCTTCTCCTCTATATAATGTGAGCGCATCCATTGGAGGTGAAAACTCATTGGCTAATTATATATTTACATTAGGACTTACCGAGGAGTCCGGAGTTATAAAAAATGTGGGAAATACCAAATATAACATTGGTTTTGCTTTGAATATAACTCCTATATCAGGTTTTACTGTGAGTACTTATATCAATGCGAATAGAATTGATCGTAAAAGAAACAAAAACTTCTTGGATCGTTTGACGGAGATGGAATATTTACCTGATTTGTCTACCCCAATTGCGCCTAGTGGTGGAGCCTATGAGCGTTTTCTTGGTTATGATAATTTGACCAAAGAAGAAAATCTGAACAATTTGTTGAATGGCTATTTATCTATGCGCTATATCAAAAATCGCTTTCATGTGAATGTTGGAGTTCTTCTGGATTATAATACTAATGTGCGTCATGTATTCTGGCCTTCTACCCTTATGGAGTCTGTCAGTTTTGTTTCTGATTATTCAGGATACAACAGACGATTGATTGGTAACGCTTCAGCTGGATATTTATTTGATTTGACTCCTGCTCATGCATTAGATCTTCGTTGGGATGGTTCGATACAAAGTGATTACTATCATTATAATTATAGTAAGGGATATGATGGAGAAGACGATACAAAAACGACCAGTAACTCAGGAGGTTTTACAAGAGTTTATCGTTTTGCGGACCGATTGGAAACACGGTTGGTTTCTACTTCATTTGCTTTGGATTATAATTTTAAAAAGCTTTTATATGCAAGTGCATTAATAAGATACGATGGTGCTTCTAATGTTCAGTTGGATAAACGCTGGTTGTTTTCTCCTGCTTTTTCTTTAGGATGGGACTTGAGAAAACAATTTTTTAATAATTCAACTCTTTTTTCTAAACTGTCATTAAAAGCTTCATGGGCACGCTTAGGGCATCTAGTACAATCAGACAGATTTACATTAGGTCCCAACTATGTTTCGTCAGAGTTGGGATGGAGTGGACAATCAATGATATCTTCTTCCAATGGTTTTGCAACAGTAACTCGTCCTTATTCAATAGGCTGGGTAGATTATGGTATGGGATGGCCTTATTCGGATAAATTAGGTATTGATTTGAATGCCTCTTTCTTAAATAACCGTGTTAATATCGGGCTTAGTTTTTATGAAAACCGGGAAAAAGATATTATTCTTCAGATGCCTGTATATCAAGAGTTTGGATATAAATACAGGTTTGTTAATGGAATGGAAATATCCAATAGAGGTGCCGAAATGAACGTATCGGTTTCTCCGCTTGCTATAAATGATCCGAATCGTTTAAGTTGGGATATTTCTTTGAATATGAGTTTCAACCAGAATGAGTTGAAAAAACTACCTTCAGGATTGAATGAAGTTGTTACCAATAGTCGTAAATTTGAAGTAGGCAAGTCGGTTGATGCTTTCTGGATTTATCAGAATAATGGGATCTATGCTGATAACAGTGAGGTTCCGGTTAAGGATGGTAAACCGTTGAGTATAAATGGAGTTCCCTTCCAAAAAGGTGATCCGAAGTGGACAGATGTTAATGGAGATAATATAATTGATGATAATGACCGAGTGTTGAAAGGTCATGCACTTCCTCGGTTTACAGGAGGATTAACTAATCAATTTAAATATAAACAGTTTGATTTTAGCTTTCATTGTTTTTTTGCTTTGGGGCATAGCGCACTGAATGTCAGAGATCAACAGCGTTATGATTTTATGACATTAGATCGTACGAAGTCCATCCGTTCTGTAAAAGAAATATTCTTTTGGCAAGAATTGCCGAATCAGAAAGATGATTATCCTATCTATAATCCGTTGAGTAAAGTGCATCCATATAGAGCAGAGCAAGATTTATTCTTAGAAAAACTTTCATATTTAAAATTGAGAAATGTGACTGTAGGCTATACTCTTCCATTAAAAGGAGAAAAGAACCGGATAGTCAAAAGTCTTTATTTCTACTTGACAGCCAACAATTTGTTTACTATTACAGGTTTCTCTGGCAACGACCCTGAATTAGTTGGTTTCAATGGCAATTATGATGGCTACTCTATGCCTATTCCTCGTTCTGCATCCTTAGGCTTACGTTTCAAATTTTAACCTCAAAATATAGTAATATGTTCAGTAATTTATATCGAAAAACAACGCACTTTTTACTGTTATTGGGTGTTGGCTTTTCCATGATACTTGCTTCCTGTAATGATTTTTTAGATGTAGAATCCAAACGTATAGCTAAGGAAGATCAGCAATGGAGTACTCTTGAAGATACTCGTGCTGCATTGATGGGAGTATATGGCTTGATGCGAGCTGCTTTAGTTGAAAATAATGCATATTGGATTTGTGGTGATTTACGCGGAGGAGATTTTAGTGTAACTGATCGTCTTGATCTTCAGGCAGTCGTAGATAACAATCTGAACGAGCCATTTCCGATAATGAAGGAAATTTCTAATTGGAGAAGATTTTATGCTGTTATAAACGCAGCTTCTATTTTTATAGAAAAGGCTCCGGGAACTTTTGAGAAAGATAAATCCTATTCAGAGGAAAATCTGATGTTGGATATAGCACAAGCTAGAGTACTAAGAGCTTTTGCTTACTTCAATATGGTACGCATATGGGGAGATGTTCCTTTAGTTACTTATTCGTATGATAATGGTTCTTTTCCTAGGATGGAGCGGACGGACGCCAAACTTGTGTTGAGCTATGCGAAAGAAGAACTAGAAAATGCAGCAACAGTACTACCTTTCCAGTTAGGCTCTAAAACAAGCCTTTATTATGGTAAAGAAGGGAAAGACTGGCAAGGCATCTTATTGAATAAATTGTCTGTATATGCAATTCTTGCACACATCGCAGCTTGGGAAGGAAATTATTTGAATGCAGAAACTTATGCTGCGTATATTATGGACAATGCGAGTCGTGTAGAGGCAAAATATATTGGTGTAGCAGATCTTACCTCCTCACAGGGACTCTTTCTCACCAACTCCGACTGGAGGGTATCCCGTATCGTAGGGTTTACTTTTGATCATAATGAAAGCGAGGCATCACAGAATGGACATCTTGAAGGATTGACATTAGCTGCTCCGCTTGTGCAGAAAAGTACTCCTGATATGTACGTTTCAAAAGATAGTTTGTTTTCCATATTTAATAATGTAGATGATCAAAGGTTCGGCATTGATTCTAAGAGTGGTAAATATTATACCAGTTATGTTCATAATGTTGAATCTCAATATCCTATTTTTAGTAAGATTAAAGTCATTCAGAATGGTAATGCTGCGACTAATGATTATGCTATTTTCGGATCAGCGCTGGTATTCAGCCGTCTTGAAGACATCACATTACTTCGCGCTGAAGCTTTGTGTGCAATAAATCAACCGGAACAGGCACTAGTACATCTTAATACAATCAGAACTGCCAGAGGAATGAGTACAGTGTCTTATAAAAAGGATTTTAATAGTGATAAGTCAAAAGTTATTCAAGCTGTTTTTGAGGAGAGAAGAAGAGAACTTATGGGAGAGGGTTGGCGATGGTACGACCGGATACGTCAGGAGAAATTGTTGAATAATGATACAAAGCTACGAAAACTAATCAATGAAGGAGGTATTTACTGGCCTATTGATCAGGATATTCTTAGCAATTCTATGATTGAGCAAAATACTTACTGGCAATGATTCTGAAAACTTTTGTTTTGGAACAGATTTCACCAGATATTAGATTGATATAAATACGTAAATTAAAAATATATACTATGAATAAATCCGCAATAATAATTGGAGTAATAATTATAGTACTTTTCGGTGCTTGCCGGGATTATGAGTCAGTTGCTTACACTCCGCCGGTTGAAGTTGAAGAGTATGATGGCACTTTTTTGGAATATCTTTCCGATGAGGCAAGCCATTTGTTTAATCAGAAATATGATTCAATGCTTGTCATTATCAATGCTGTTCCCGGTTTAAAAGAACAGTTGGAAAAAGACGATGAGTATTTTACCGTGTTTGCTGTACCGAATGAATGTTTCGAATATTCATTTGACCAGCTCAACACTTATCGCGAACAAAAGAAACTAGGGAAAGCACTTTTTTTTAAAGAGTTACTTATTGAACCCTTTGATGTTGAAATTGAAATTCCTAATAAGGATGATCCGGAGAATCCTATCATTGAGATAAGGCATTATGATTATAGAGCATGCGTAGACACATTACTTTGCCGATATATATTCACAGGAAAGTATGATACGAAAAAGATCATAGAAGCACAAGAAAGTCTTTCTTTAGAGTCATACAAATATAAATATCAAATGAATGTATCTTGTACTCGGCAGACGGCTTCCGGCATTGTGGGAGAAGGAGTCCGAAATTTCACTCTTAGTGATATGAATAACAGTCAGTTGAAAGATTTATGGAAATCTACAAACGTTGTTTGGCATGATATTTATACTCGTAATGCAGTTATTCATCTTCTGACCAATCAACATAATTTCGGTTACGATAAGTTTATTAATTATTTTAAAGACTACGGAAATGAGAAAAAATAGATTCATAAAGTTCTTTTGCATTCTCGGAATAGGAGCATACTTTTTTCTGAATACCTCGTGTGTTGAAAAATTCTTGCCTGATGTACAAGAAGCATTTGATCGGGAAGTTAATTTTACTCAACAGCTATATAAACCGGTATTGGGTAGAACAACTTTGTTCTCAAATAATTTTCAATCAGGAAATTCAACGCTCCCTTTGACATTTGAAATAACTCGTATAGTGAAGGCAGATGGTAGTCCGGCACCAGAGCTGACTGATGTGTTTCCGGTAACCGTATGGAAAAGTCCTTATCTTGGAACAGAGAAAACTCTTGAAGAAATTGAAGCCAAAAGAACGCTAGAATATCGTCCGCTATTTCAGATACGTAAACATTCAGGAGAATTTGTGATGTATTCTAATGCTATGTCGGCATTTGTTAATTGCTCTCCAAGTAAAGGCTATTTGTTTGATGTAAAGGTTGAGAATAAAGGTGGATATAAATATTTTAATAATTTGCAGTTAGTACCTTTGAGAGAGAGTGATTTTGAACCTTCCATTTATGATTCGGAAACCGGTCTGATAAAAGATAAAGATTATATTCCGGCAACTGCGGCCCGTTCCATTGTATTGGAGTCAGGGAGTTACACTTCGTCCGAAAAAATACAAGTCTATCTGCGGGAGAATAAGGAAAATACAGATAAAACTAAAACTCTGACTTTTCGCTTTTATAATTCAGATTATACTCCTATTTCGCCAGAGAAATTTAATCAAACAAAATGGGACGAATTGATTCATGGATTCAATAAGGAGATGGGGGCTGATTATGTAAAATATGACGTTGTATATCCTATGCCTTTGGTTCAAGTTCCTTCTAAGTATACCAATAGTGAAGGTAATTTGCTTAAACTGCGTTTTGCGTATGATAGAATTACTGCTATGGGATATCGTTTAGATTCGTATTTCGAAATAGAATTTGGAATTTACAAAGAAGCGCATTGGGAAGTTATCGTTGTGTTTGCAGAAGGTGCTCCGGAATTTAGGGATTATGAATAAACTTTGTTAGATGAATTTATATGAAAAAGATACATAAATATATCATATTGGGCTTGTTGTGTCTGTTTGCTTCATTAGAAGCTTTTGCACAAGAGGTGCTCATAAGTGGAGTTGTTAAAGACAAGAATGACAATCAGCCACTTCCATATGTTTCGGTAGTCGTACGCGATAAATCGGGGAAAATTGATTCACGACACTCAATTTCCACTAATAAAGATGGTGAATTTACATTGCAGGTGCCTGTGCCGGCAAATGTTACATTTACGTATGTAGGCTACGAACCGGTTGTTAGGAAAATCACGAAAGAAATGTCTAAGATGACTGTATTGATGAGCTTATCGGAAAACATGCTGGATGAGACGGTAGTTGTCGGCTATCAGAAAAAGAGTAGGGCGGCTGTGACCGCTTCTGTACAGGTTGTTGAAGCAGAAGATCTTGTAAATACTCCGGTGGCAAATGCCATGGAGTTGTTGCAAGGTCGTGTTCCCGGGTTGAATATACAGATACAGAATGGTACACCGGGGGGGGTGCCTAGTTTTACATTACGTGGTATTTCGGATATTTCAATAACCAAGCAAGGAGAAGATTTTGTACTAGGTTCGTCAGCACCTCTTTTTGTGGTCGATGGAATTCCTTTGGAAAATATAGACATGAACTCTGATGTCGATGCGTCAGGTTTATTGTCAGGAGCTACTGTGAGCCCGCTTTCCATGATACCTTTTGAAAACATTCAGAGAATGGAAATTTTAAAAGATGCTGCCGCAACCTCCTTATATGGTTCTAAAGGTGCTTATGGTGTAATTATTATCGAAACGAAGAGAGGTAATGGCCCTCCCAAAGTTTCTTATTCGGGTAATTATGTGATTAAAACTCCTCCAAGATTGAGAGATGTTGCTATTGGTAATGCTGAAAGGAATATGCGTATCATGCAAATATTACAGAATGACACTTCCAGTTATTTCGGGCACAATGAAATACATAATTTTCCGGCATTGGCAGATAGCTTGAATCCTTATTGGAATAATAATACAGACTGGCAAGGACGTTTTTATGGTGTGACTCATAATCAAACACATAACTTGAGTTTCTCTGGAGGTACTTCAAAATTCAATTACTTGATTAATGGTAATTATTATACCGAAAAAGGAATTGTGAAAAATACGGATTTCAATCGGTATGGTCTTAAGGCGCGATTAGGTTATAGTCCGAATGATAAATTTGAGATGGATGTCAATGTTTCCGCAACGTTCACACTGAACAGTCAGGGTAGTGGTAATGCTTTTACTCAATCAGGTGTTGCAAAGGGATCGTCAGCTTCTTCATTATTACCTCCGCCGTCTATGTATATATCAGCCAGCGAAGCGTTAGCAGCATTTTCTGTGGACGATAATAATGTAAATACTGCATACGATGCGAGCATACGTATGGTATACAAACTACCTTATGAATTTACACTTGATGGGATCTTTGGATATAAATATAATACGACTGAAAGAGAGACGTTTACGCCAGGAATATTAAATAATAATAGGTCCGAATGGTATAATTTGAGTCAGAACAGTTATAATTTATATGCACGTACCGTTTTAGCCAGGTCATTGGATTTTAGAATATTCAGATTAGGACTTCGGGCTGGTGTAGAAATTTCGACTAACAAAAGAAGTCATAATACGGTTAAATTAGTAGGAGGAGGTAGTGATTATATTTGGGGACCTGGATCGATGCATAGTAAATCAGAGGGAACTACCTCATTTGTAGAGGATGAAAACACCCTTTCTTTCATTATAGATCCAAGCTTTAATTTAGGTTCGATAGGTCCACGAGGTGAACGTTATATATTCACTCCTAATATACGTCCTGAAGCGAATTCCACATATGGTAAGAAAATAAAATGGACCATTAGTCCGTCACTCGGATTTAAATGGAACTTTAGTCGTGAAGCTTTTGCTGATAATTGGAACCAATTGAGCACAGGCGCATTGCGTGTTAGTTGGGGACGAACAACTAAGTACAGAGCTACCCGGTATGACATTTGGGGTACTTATCTACTAGGGAATGATACATATAATGGTATGCCTATAATTCCGATTGATTACGGTTTGTTACCAAATGACAACTTGAAACCGGTTACTTCTACTACATGGAATTTGGGTACAGAGTTGAGTCTCTTCAATAGCAGACTCCGTTTTACAGGTGACTTATATTACAGACAGACTGATAACCAATTGAGTGATATAGAACTAGCTGACCATAATGCATTTGAAAAAGTAAGAAGTATTGAAACAAGTTTGGTGAATTATGGATTTGAAATATTAATTGGCGGTCGACCATTACCTCAGCAGAGCCCCTGGACGTTAGATTTATCACTGTCATTGGCTATGAATAAGGATGTGATCGCTAAGTTGCCGAATGAGGCCAGGCAAATCATTAATAGTGACGCTAAAATAATCAACCGTTTAGGGTCGAATGCATTAGCAAATTATTTATTGGTGAATAAAGGAGTTTATGCAAGAGATGAAGATGTACCGGTAAATCCGGCTACCGGTGAACGAATGAAAGCTGCTAATAATAAAAATAACGGATATGTTTATATGCAGGCTGGCGACCCGATATGGGTGGATGTTAATGGAGACTATATAATAGATGATAAAGATAAGGTGGTAGTTGGTAACTCTCAACCTCGGTTGACAGGTGGATTTAATGCGAACTTGAGATATAAATCATTCTCCATCAACACAAACTTTTCTTTCACGATAAAAAGGGATATTATCAATAAAGCATTAGCCGATCGCTTTGCTGCTTATGGAAATCCTCTTTCAAAAGACCTGAATGGGAGTGGGGCGATAACGCCTATAGAAGCATTTGATTTTTGGAAAGAAGATCATATATATGCCAAGTATCCCAATCCGTTCGATTACATTCGTGGAGGAACAGCCGATCATCAGGTGAATTTTTTCCGTCCGGACCAGACACTCTTCATGGAAGACGGATCTTTCCTGAAAATTAATGGCGTTTCAATCTCTTATGTTTTACCTAAAAAAGTATTGGACTTTTTGAGAGTAGAACGGGTACAGTTGAATGCTAGTGTAAATAACATTTACACCTTCTCCAAATATTCAGGTGTAAATCCGGAAAATGTAAATAGTTTGGGGTATGATGTATCAGGAGGATATCCGAATAGTCGTAACTATACAATGGGAATTTCAATTGATTTTTAAACGGATAAATCAGTGATTATGAAAAAAATATATTCTTTAATAATAGCGGCTTGTTCGTTTCTGCTGACAAGTTGTGGCTTGTTGGAAGTAAAGAGCGAAGATAAACTTCCCGGTGACGAATTCTGGATTGATGGCAATGCCGCCAATGTGGAAGGCTTCTTGATGAGCGCTTACTCTAATTTGAGAAAGGCAACTATGGGCAATGGTGCATTTCTTACTGCAAGTGGTGATATGCGTTGCGCCTCTATCTCGCCATATAATAATAATGATGAAGGTAGAAGGGTTACTTACTTGGCAGGAAATGAAATGAATGAGTTAAGAAATTCTCCCAATACCCCTTTTGGAGAGACTACTAAATGGAAACCATTTTATGAAGTTATACAGACTGCCAATATCTTGGTTAAAGAGATAGATCAAGTCTCTGCTCTTACTGAAGAAGAATATCGGATGTTCAAAGCAGAGGCTGTCTTTCTTAGAAATTTGGCTTATTTCTTTATGGTGAGAGCTTTTGGTGATGTTCCCTATTATACGATAGCGTATAATTCAGCATCTTTGCCACGAACTAACATGGTTACTGTGCTTCAAAGTTGTCTAGAAGACTTAAGAACAGGAGCTTTAGGCAATAGTCCTGAAGACTGTTTTTTACCTTGGACATATAATTCAAATGCAAAAAAAGGAGTAAGAGCATCTCGTGGATCGGTCATTGCGTTGATGATGCATATCAATCTCTGGTTGGCTCAATTCGATGAACAAAATAAAACAACTTATTATCAGAATGTGGTTAATTTGGGCGAACAGTTGGAACAGAATGACGGAGCTTATGAACTGTTAGAAATAAGCCGGATCTCAAATGTGTTCAAGGGAGGATCTAACGAGGGCCTTTTTGAAATAGCACAAAATATCAATGCTTCCAATGAAGTCTTTTCATCGATAGCTGTATTCTCTAATAATGTAGTTTATAGACATAAAGGAGCCAACGAGAATCCCATGTATTATTATGATGGTAACTATATAGAGAAGATCTTCCCTTATATGGAAGAAGATTTACGGAAATCATATTGGTTCGATGAAAATATGTATTCGGCTTCCAGTGTGAATCGTACCGAAATAATAAAGTTTTTGAATATTGATTATTATGGAAACAATAGTATAACTTCTAATTCGGGAAACCAGATTGTTTTCCGGTATGCCGGAGCGTTATTGCTATACGCTGAAGCACTGGCGGCTTTAGGGACCAATGATACAAAAGCTAATGAGTTATTGAACCGGATTCGTCATAGAGCCGGTGCGTCAGAAAGCTTCTCTTCAGGAAAAGAGTTGCAGGATGCTATATTTTGGGAACGACAAAGAGAACTGATTGGAGAAGGGCATTATTATTATGATCTGGTACGAACCGGAAAAATTTCTAATATCGCATATTGTGCGCATCCGATCAGGCGTACGGATTTTAATGTAGGTGCATGGACATGGCCTTTACATAGAGATGTGCTGAAAAATAATACGAATATACAGCTCAATCTTTTTTGGGAGTAAATAGAATAAATACGTAATTATAAAAACAAGGATATGAAAAGTAAGATAAAGATATGGCAGCTAGTTATTGCTGTTATTACCATACCTATATTTATGAGTAATTGTACAAACGATAGTTATCTGATAGATGGAGGAAAAAGTAATCCATATTATGATGGAACAATAATGGAGTTTCTCCAGTCAAGATCCCCTAAAGATGATCCTAAAAATGATTATTTTTCCGATCTTATTGAAATTATCAGGCTTGCAAATATGGAAGAGGTATTTGAGGAAGAAAATGTAACATTCTTTGCACCGACTAACTGGTCTATCCGCAGAAGTGTCGCTCTGCTGAATAAAATGTGGTATCAAATGGGTAATGACAGTATTAAGAATCTGAAGCAGATAAAACCTTCTGTATGGAGGGAATATTTATCTATGTATATACTTAAAGATAAATATACGCTTAAAGATATTCCTCAAATTGATACGACTGCGATTGCTGCTTATCCGGGACAGACATTCATTACGTATGGTGGACTGCCAATGAATGTAGGAGTGGTGTATGGTGATGCTAATGGAGTGAAATATGTGGGCCCCCGCCAGATACTTTATTCGTATATATATGATATTACTGTGAGTGATTTAAAGAATGCATATGTAGCCACATCGGATATACAACCCAAGAATGGAGTTGTTCATGTACTTCGTATGACCGATCATGATTTTGGTTTTGACAGAAGATTATTTGCTTTAAAAGCGATAGAAGAGGGCATTGATGAACTTTCTCAATTTAATAAAACAGAATAACTATGAAAGCATATCAATATGAGATAGAATCCCGTTTGATAAAGATGCTGATGTGTCTTTGTGTAGTCCTGTCTTTCGCAGGATGCAATTCTGATGAAGAAATAGAAGGCGATCCGTATGCCGGGGGAAAAGAGCCTTACGGTATAAGATTTTTAGTTGATGCTCCTTCGCCTGATAGGGCTTATCCGGGTGAGTTGGTTACTTATAAGGCTAAAGGATTATCTAAATGGTTCAATCAGCAAGGAAAACCGGATTTTAGTTTTTTTATCTCCAATGAAAAAGCGGAAATAGTATTAGCTACTGATACAACAATTACAGTAAAAGTTCCGGAAAGTCTTAGTTCCGGAATTGCACATATCTTGTTGAATGGACAGATTTTCTATGGTCCTAAACTTACTGTGTTGGGTAATGTAAGCGTTGATAAAGGGTATGTAGTTCAAAAGCGTATTCCGGGTGCAATTTATAGTTGTTTGGAACATTGGTCTCAAAAGGAACATTATCATTTAGTAGGTAACTTTATGCCATTGACAAGTAGCGACGCTCGTATTCGTTGCATAGCCTGGATTGATAATAAAGGAAGTGTAGCCGGTGGATGGAACGGAACTTATTATAAAATAGATAGTGGTCAGGGGATCGGTCATGATCTTAAGAATCCTAATTCAGGTGAAGGCGGTTCTTATAGCTATTATGCCAAATCGATTTCTTATTTTAATAATGATAAGTCAGGAAATAATCCAAACGTTTTAATCTCTGGAAAGTTTACACAGTATTACCCTGTACAGCGTGAACAGCCCACTTCGGTGAATAATATGATGAAAGTGGATCATGGTATTGGAATGATGTTTGATAATAAACAGCTTCCAAGTATCAAAAATGGACGGCTGATATCAACCAGAATCACTCGATTTAATGGAGGAACGAAAGAAGCACCTGTAGCCACATTTGTTACATCAGATGACAAAGTAATTGCAGTAGGAAACATTACCCAGTATTGTAAAATAGATATAGACAGATCATATGCGGAAGAATTGGCGTATGAATTCACTCCTGTCAAAACAGTATTGCGCATGAATAATTTAGGGGCACTGGACGAGGATTATCGTAAAAACAAGGAAGGTGTCAATGGAGTGGTTCAAGATGCTTATATGGATGAGGAAGATGGTGTTGTTATTGTAGGTAGCATTAATTCTTTTGATGGAATAAACGTGAATAATATCGTACGAATCGATAAAAACGGTAACATCGATCAGCAATTTCTACAAAATATAGGAACAGGAGCCAATGGAACGATAACCAAGATACGTTATAATAAGAAACGGAAGAAAGCAATGCTTGTGGGTATGTTTACTGAATTCAATGGTGTTCCATGCTCTGGCGTAGTTATGCTGAATCATGACGGTACGGTTGATCCGACTTTTAAACTTAGAAAGATGGAAGGCGGAACAGCTAACTTTGCTACTATTCTAAATGATCATGATTTTGTTGTAATGTCGGGTACTTTCACAAAGTATGATGGCATTACACGACAGGGTTTCCTGATATTGACAATGGAAGGTGAAGCCATGCAGAAATTTAATGTTCCCGGCCTGTTTTTGGGTGAATTGAACCAGGTAATTGAAACCAAAACATCAACAAATGATAACGGTTTGTTATTAATGGGCGATTTTTATCGTTTTAATGGCGAACAGGTGGATAATATAGTAAAAATAGAAGTTGACTTTGATTAATCTTAAAATATACTTTGAAAATGAATAGAAAAAGAAAGATACAAACAAGTCTTTTTGCCAAAATCCTCTTTATAGGAATGACAACATGGACAATGATGTCTTGCGATAACTCATTAGAGAGGCTGACAACAAATGAATATCCGGAATCGGGAAACCAAGCACAGACGGGACATGTTTTATGTGTTGTAATTGATGGTGCATCCGGAAAAGCAGTAAATGAAGCTTACACAACACAGAAGGTCCCTTATATTCGTTCGATGAGAGACAATGCTGTGGTCACTTTTGAGGGTTTAGCGGACAGTCGCCATAAAGCGTTACCTGTATTTACCAATGAACGGGGATGGGCAAATATGATGACGGGAGTTACAACTCATGGGATTGGGTTGGATGAAGAATCGACTGGCGAGGTGAAACCTATTGAAGAGTTGGAGATTCCTTCTTTTTTAAGTAGAATCAAACAGCTTGATAATGAAAAGAAAATTAGCTTGTATACAGCGGATAATCGTTTTTATCAGGCATTTCGTAACAATGCAGATATTGCCCGGACATTAGACAGTGATCAGCAAGTGAAGAGTGCTGTTATTGCTGAAATTAATTCGGATACAGATCTGCCGTCAGATGTTATCCTTGTAGAATTTAATGGGGTGCAAAAGGCTGGTGCTGCGGATGCTTTTTATGATGGTTCGGGTAATCCTACAATGACTGTAATTGAAGCTATACAGGAGATTGATACCTATATTGGTGAAATGCGGACAGCTTTGGAATCTAGAGAAAACTATAGAAAAGAAAACTGGTTGATTATTGTAACTTCTACTTATGGAGGTACTTATTCTGGAACTGTTCAGTCTGATTCATATTATGACGACCCGCGACTGAATACATTTACACTGATGTATAATTCTCGATTTGTAGGCAAAGTGCTTGGAAAACCAAGTGCTAGTGAACTTAATTACAAATATTTTACTCCTTTGTATGCTGGAAATAATCAAAATTCAGTTGCTACTGTAGCTGATCCGAAATTATTTGAGATGGAAAATAATAAGTCATATACTGTACAGTTTATGTATTACTCTACCACTAAAAAGAATAATAAGGTGAATATTCTTTCCAAATCCAATAAACATAAAGGTAATAAAGGTTGGAATGTACATGGTGATGGGGGACGTATTAAATTTCGTGTTGGAAATCGGGATGTGTGGACTAGTCAGCAATCCACTGATCCTTGGGTAAGTACGGATGGTAAATGGCATACTGTTACACTTGTATTTGATAGAGAGGCTGTTCGGTTCAGGGCCTATATAGACGGGAATTACAGTACGCATAGAGATCAACAGAATATGACTTTACCAACAGACTTGACGTGTCCGGATTACCCGTTAACAATTGGGAAAATAGAGAATTCCCCGAATGAGAGTGACGCTGGATTCTGTGTGACGAATCTTCAATTTTATGATGTAGCATTACCTGAAGAATTTATAAAGAAAAATCACGGAGTAACTAAACTGGAGGAAGTGAAAAATGAATATTGGGATCATTTAATTGGTTACTGGCCATGCGATCGGGAAGAGGACTTGGAAAATCCTATCTTGAAGAATGTTTCGCAATATGCAGATTCATATGCAGGAAAATCTGATATAACCTTTGCCGATCAAACATGGACAACCGGTAATTCTGCTGAAGAGCACTTAGCTCCGGCTCCGGATGACTCTTATTATCAAGCTGTTTTCAATAATGTAGATATCCCTTTACAAGCTATGCAATGGTTGGGACTTTCTATTTCAGAATGGGAATTTGAAGGTGTAGGGAAAACATTTGAATACACTTTTATGGAAGAAAACTAAATATAAATAGACTGTTATGAGTAAGAATATATTGAAAAACAAAAGAAGCTGTGTATTCATTCTTCTATTCGTTTTGGGCACATCTGTGTGGCTCGGAGGATGTGATACAGCTTATAAATACGATATAACTGACGGTATAGATAATAATGGTGCCAGTGAGCCGGATATTACAATAGATACCGAAGGGGGGATCGATGTCAGTATGTACGAAAAGGCACGTATTTTTCCGGGATTGGTAGATACAGCGAAAGAAGAACGGATTAACGCTACAATTGAGCTTGATTTGAATAAGCAATATATTGATTCCATCACTTTAGGAGTATCTAAAGTGCCACAGCCGATTTATAGTACGGGACTTTATGCCGGAGCCGGTGAGCAGGTAGCTATCACTGTGGAAGATAATACGATGGGACTTAGCGTAATTGTAGGCTCACACATGGATGATCTTACAGAATTGGCCCCTTATCAACGTATGCCTTTGGTATATGTTGCTAAAGCTTTGTTCCCAGGAAAGAATATAATAAAGAATCCATTGGGAGGACCTATCTGGATTAAAAAAAGTTTAGGGCTGAACGCTTCCGGTACTTGTTCTTTAAAAATAGAAGGAGTATATAAATCACCAGATTTTGTAATAGGAGAGACGGACTTGCAAGATTGGAAGAGAAGAATATCAGAGACCACTGTTCCTTGGTTGGAAATAAGAGGAAAACATTTCGCTTTTACCGTACAGAAAGATCGTGTACTTGATAATTTGGAAAGTATTTCATCCACCCTGCAGGAAGTCGGTAAAGAATGGGATGAAGCAATTGAAGAGTTTTTCTTCGAATATTATGGATTAAAGATTGACAAGGATGCGGAAGAAAAGGAGCGTGCTCCGGAGTTTCCTTTTCGGGTTGTGTTGGATGTACAAGTTTTGGGAAACCTGTATTTGCGTAATAGCGACTATGCAATAGTTGCGATAAACAACACGTATATGCTGGAAGAAATGTTAAACCTTAGAACATTGAGAACTGGTAATTCTGTGGCTTTGTTGAGCGCAATCAATTCAATGTGTACTTATCGATCACGTAATAATCCTTGGCCTGCTGATTATCGGGCAGTGGCTAATGCAATCCCTTTGTACCGGATAGGAAAGAAGAATTTCTCAAAAGAGAATGCCTTTGGTGAAATCTTCCCTGGTGAAGAGAATATAACTACTTTATTCCCTAAAGCTATTGAGTATGCTATGGCTGATTCAAGTAAATGGGCGAAAGAGGATGCTGCAACCAAGTATGATGATAAGACAGCATATAAAGCATTCGACTTGTTAAGCCTTATTCAATTGGCTAATTATGACAATAACAATTGGGAAGCGATGGAATACCTGAATCTGAAGGCAAAAGAGGAACGGTCGATTGATAACTCAACTCTAAGTTATGTTTTTCGCAGATTATGTGACTATTTTAAACAGAATTTATGTCCATTCTTTGATTATTGGGGAGTGGAGCAGTTGGACGAAGATAGAAAATATGCCGAACAATACCCGTTAATGGATAAGAAAATATGGGAGTATAATCCGTTGAATCCTCAACAGGTAAAGGACTATGATGCATCTTCATATTGTTATCGGCATAGTCGTAGAGACTGGAAAGTGTCTGCGTATGATAAAGATTATGGCGTAAATTATGATGGTGATTCCAGAAAACCTGAATATTTGATTGATGGGGAAAAGAAGACTAATTGGAGTTCTGGTAAGATTAATGACAAACCTTTGGAGTTGCCTTATTATATCATTTTTGATTTGAACAAAGTCTCTGATATTGATGGAGTATATTTGGCAAATGGTTATTCCAATCAGTGCCTGGCTGATGTTCATGTTGAATATATTGGCTCTGAAGTTGCCGATCCTTATGATATCAATGCTCCATGGGAAACGTTGCTGCAGGTTACTGACCCCAATGTAGTGAGGGCAAACTTGAAGAACGAGCGTTTCTTTGATTGCCCGAGAACTCAAGCCAGATATCTTCGTCTTAAAATCTCAAATCCCAATACGATCGTGTTTAAAAGTGATTCAGATTTGACAGAGGAAGAAAAAGCAAATCAGAAGAAGTACCATTCTTTCGCAGAGTTTGGAACTTATTACAAGAAACCATAAAAGAAATCATATATGAAAAAGCTTATAAATATAGTTATTGTTGGGGTAGTCGGATTACTTATCATTTCCCTTCATTATTCTTGTACTACGTATGAGGCACCGGATGGGATTGCAGAGGATGGGTTTGACTCTGATTCTGTGATATCAACAACTATCCACCGTAAAGTTCTTTGGATCAATATAGATGGAGCGGTCGGAAGTATAGTAGAGAAGAAGATGCCTCAGGATGGTACTATTGCCAAAATGCTGAAACATAGTAAATACTCATGGGTGGGGTTAAGTGATAACCGCACTTTACAGAAAGAGGGTAGTGAGGACCCTGTAACTTGGGCAACTATGATGACTGGAGTAAATCCTGAAAAACATCAGATTACAGATGAGTCGTATGTGGCCAATATGGAATACGATCCGAGTAATCCGAATGAGAAAGTGATTCAATATCCAACGATTCTACATCATATTGCAGATAATGATTCAGAAAACCCGACATTATGCGTAACCCCTTGGGACAAGTTGAATAAGAATTTATTGAATGCAGCACAAAAGACCGTAACTACTGCGAATGATGAGGAAACCAAAAACGTGATATTGGAACATCTGAAAAATAGTGATTTTAATTTTACGCTATTAAGTTTCTCGGGTATGTTAGAAGCAGGTAAATCAGGAGGATTTTCCGCCAATAATGCCAATTATATCACAGCGCTTCAGCATATAGATGCATATATTGGTGAATTCTTGCAGGCAATTGATGAAAGAAAAAATGCTTTTTATGAGGACTGGCTGGTTGTTGTAACATCTAATCATGGTGGAAAAGAAGACGGTAGTTATGGGGGAAACTCCCCAGAGGAACGAAATACGTTTGGGATATTCTACTATCCGCATTATACGGAACAGAGGATGCTAGGAAAAAAAATGTATGGAGCTTATTTTGACTCGTCCAAAGCACAAGGAATTGTTTTAGATACGGTTTCTACAAACATTAAATATGCAATAGGGGAAAATTCTAGTTTTTCTGTGGAATTTATCATGCGTATGAATCCCCGTAAGGATGGATCTTACAAAGGTGATAATTGGAATGCTATTTTCTCAAAAAGCGGCAGTTGGGGAATTTTTCGGCAAAGAGAAACCGCTTCTCTTCGTATTGAGGGATCTACTGGAGCTTTAGAAGAAGCGGTGGCAGCATTTAATGATCCTCAATGGCATAATTATGGTTTTAGTGTTGCTCCAATGAACAATGCTCAATCACGAGAATGGATTGTTGCTTTAGATGGTAAGATAATGAAAAAAGGTACTAAAGATGTTCGTGGAGTAGCAGATAACAAATCTCCATTGCGTATTTGCGACCATGTTCCCACTTCATTTTATGTATCAGAAATTCGGTTATGGAAAAAAGCACTTACAGAAAATGAGCTGACACAGCAGGCTGCGTTATTAGATATATCATCAAATGATGCCCATTTTAAAGATTTACTTGCATACTGGAAATTGAATCCGGATGAAGTGAAAGATGCTAGTAAACAAGATACGCTGGTTATCAAAAATCAAATAGCGGATGGATTAGATTTGTTATATGTCAATCTGGATAAACAAAATAGCGGAACATTTAAAGAGAAAGCATTTGTTGAGTTACCTAATACGTTTCCGACTTATGTGTCAACTGGTAATCTAATAATGGAGAACACGCTGGTTGTTCCACAAGTTCTTTATTGGTTGAATATGTCGACAAATACAATTCTGGATGGTTTTAAATTTATAAATAATTATGCAAGTTCTGAAGAATGGCGAGATTTGCCCGAAGATGAATGACTCAGAACTGTGGAAGGATATCTTTCCTCAAATAAAAGAAGATGATTGGGAAACCGTGGAACAACATCTTAATAAAAAACAGGATAACTTTGTTGTTAAACTACGACAGGATTACCCTTTGCTATCGGAAGAGGATATTCATATTATTGTTCTATTGCGATTAGAAGTTTCTCATGAAAAGATTGCTCGTCAGTTTCATGTCTTGTTAGCTTCTTTTCGGACAAGAAGGTATCGTATAAAGAAAAAGATGAGAGTTGAAGATGAGTATCATTTAACAGAGTTTATCCGAAGACTTTATGTGTAATTGAGGTTCGTTGAATGTTTATATTGTTATTAAACGTAGACAAATGAGGTGCTTTTCTTATTTGTCTACGTTTGGTTTTAGGATAAATGTATGAAAATGTTTATATTGCAAAGGATGTTAGAAGGGAGGTGTAATATGAGTAAATTTGTTAATTTTAAAAGTATCTAATAATAGTTGGGATGATTGTAATTCAAGGATTTATCTGATGGATTCTTATTTTGGATTTGAGAGAGAATTCACTCTTACTGATTTAAACAATACATATTCAATGGTTTATAGTAAATAGTAGTATTATGAGAACAATATATTTATTAATCTTATTTTTTGTGCAGTTAGTGTGTCTTTCATGCAGTGAACAAGGTGTATACGCTGACAGTACTTCAAAACAAATAATAAAAAAGGATATGGTAGTTACTCGTGCGATTAATCAATTAACGCCAGGATGTAGTTTACTCACTGAGATTGATAAAAATGCTCAAGATACTGTACTTGAACGATTAAAACTTAATATAGCCAGAGAATGGTATAGTCATAGAAAAGGCTTGTCTTTGCCTTTAATAGATTCTACTATAAAATTTGTACCGGTAATTGATACGCCATCTTTACCGTCTATTACAGATTCTGATAAAATACTGATGCCTCAAAAAGATTTTGCTAGCTTCTATGGACAGAATGAAAAAGGGGAGACTCTGTACTTCTATGCTTTATATACAGACAGGAGTAATTTTACAAAAGAAACTAATCCTCGGATGTATAGAGACCAGGTTGAACTGTTCGGGCAAGAATATGCTGATAGGGTGATTGAGAAATTGAGAAATGCCAAAGGTCCTGAACGATGGGAAATTATTGTAGTATCCCCACAAGACCCGGGATATAAAGAATTTGAATATGCAAGAGAACATTCTGATGATGGTTCTTTTTTCATTCTGACCAGAGGGAGAACATATCCACGTGTCTGTTTCTTTGTGAATAACAAGCCTTATTATTGTTGTGAAATGCAACAGCACGAGTTGGGTATGGAGCCATTGGAGAATTGTTTAAGGAGGTAACGGTTTCACTTTGGTGGAAAGAGGGGGGGAGTGTCTTATGAAACATTTTAGTCTGAAATTTAAATTGTCAAGGTGTGTAATACTGAAATATCTAGTTCTAAAGTTTGCAATCTTTGGAATAATAATTCCTTTGAATGGGTTTGCTCAGGGAGCAAGCAGCGAGTTGACTAAAGAAATCGATTTCAGTAGTGCAGTAACAAGGATCACTCAAAAGTATGAATATTGGTGTGTTTATGCATGCTTGGAGTCTTTAAATACGAGTCTGCCGCAATGTACTCATTGTTTTAATTTTCTGCATCGCTTTTATATGAATGGTGCATCTAATCCATATCAATTAGTAAGTGATGAGGACTTTAAAGATGCTATAGATAAACTGGAGGCTGATGCTGATGAAACTTGTAACTCTTCAGATATTTATGAGAAATTTGGTGTCTCTGGAGAGTCCTTGGATGCATATCTTTTGTCTGAAGGGTTTTCAGAATCTAGTATGGGAAGTTTTATAAGGAAGATTTCTAAAAACGATGAGGGTAATCCATCAATTACTTTTTTTATTGATATGGATGGAAATACAGGACATTGTGTTGTTTTTCTAGGATCTAAACTGTATAATAATAGTTGGGATGATCCTAAATCAAAAATATACTTAATGAACCCAGCGTTTGAAAGTATAAGAGAAGTTACACTTACTGAAATTAATGATACATATAATATAATATACTGTAAATAAAATTATCTAATTATGAAATCAACATATTTATTGTTTTTCTCTTTTGTTCAATTAGTGCTCTTTTCATGCAGTGAACAAGGCGTATACGTTAATAATGTTTCTAATCAGGTTATTCAAAAAGATATTGCAATAACTCGTGCGATTAGCAATCTAACTCCCAACTGCAGTTTACTTATTGAAATAGATGAGAATGCTCAAGATACTGTACTTGAACGATTAAAACTTAATATAGCCAGAGACTGGTATAATCATAGAAAAGGCTTGTCTTTGCCTTTAATAGATTCTACTATAAAATTTGTACCGGTAATTGATACGCCATCTTTACCGTCTATTACAGATTCTGATAAAATACTGATGCCTCAAAAAGATTTTGCTAGCTTCTATGGACAGAATGAAAAAGGGGAGACTCTGTACTTCTATGCTTTATATACAGACAGGAGTAATTTTACAAAAGAAACTAATCCTCGGATGTATAGAGACCAGGTTGAGATGTTCGGGCAAGAGTATGCTGATAGGGTAATTGAGAAATTGAGAAATGCCAAAGGTCCTGAACGATGGGAAATTATTGTAGTATCCCCACAAGACCCGGGACATAAAAAATTTGAATATGCAAGAGAACATTCTGATGATGGTTCTTTTTTCATTCTGACCAGAGGGAGAACATATCCACGTGTCTGTTTCTTTGTGAATAACAAGCCTTATTATTGTTGTGAAATGCAACAGCACGAGTTGGGTATGAGACCATTGGAGGATTATTTAAGAAGATAATGATTTTTTTCGGAAGAAGAGGAGATACCTTATGAAGCATTTTAGCTTGAAATTTAAATTGTCAGGGGGACTATTCCTGAAATATTTAGTTTCTGAAATGGCTGTCTTAGGGGTGGTTATCCCTTTGAATGGAGTTGCTCAAGGAGCACCTTGTAAGTTGGCTACAGAAGTTGGTGCTAGTACTAAAGTGACAAAAAAGAACTTACTCATTAACCGGCTTACTCTTGGATGTAAGTTACTTTCTGATGTAGATAGAAATATCCAAGATACTATACTCAAACGGCTAGCTTCTGATATAGCGTTAGAGCGGACTGGATATAAACAAGGATTATTTCCATATTTAAAATCGACAGTCAAATTCGTGCCGACAATTGTAGTATCAAGGACGTGGAAAGATATGAACGAAGATGCGGAACTCTTTCAAATGAGTAAAGATATAGTCTGTTTTTATGGGCAAAATGAAAAAGGAGAGACGATGTATTTTCGGGCTGTATATACTGATAATAGTCATTTTACAAAGGATATGAATCCAAAGATGTATAGAGCGAATGTAGAGCTTTTCGGGCAAGAGTTCGCTGATAAGCTTATAGAGAAAATAAGAAGTGCAAAGGGGACCGAATCATGGAGTATCGGATTAGGAGGGCTTAGATACGAAGAAGTCGAATTTGCGAGGAACCATTCGGATGATGGGATGTTTTTCGCTTTGGTTAGAGATCGTTATTCTTTTCCTGTAATATGTTTTTTTTAAAGACAAAAAAGTGTATTGCTGTCATAAAAATAATCAAGATAAGTGGGGAATGGAACCATTAGAGGTTTATCTGGAAAGATAAGAAAATACTTTAAGATTATTATTGTATGGTAATATAGAAATTATGAAACAGACATTAATATGGGCGATTATTCTGTTGCTGACTATTGGTAGTAGTCAAATGACAGCGAAAGATAAACTGAAAGATGAAGATATTACATCTAAGTTTGCTAGTTTAGTTTTTCGACAGGAACTGAAGAACTTGAAAATTATAGCAGATACTGCTTGTATTATGCGTTCCGAAGTTGAGGCTGTTACCAGGTTGCAGATAAAGATGAATAATACTGACTGTTTATTGTATTCATTGAGTGGGCTGGAATGCTTTGTGAATCTTCGTGAGTTATCCTTAAAAAGGAGCCTTTTCTCCAAAACGGATTCTATATTGTTGGATTTGTCTGGAAACCCAAAATTGGAAGTAATTGAAATACAAAATTATTATGTTGGTGAGATGCTGGATGTCAACCACAATAAGCTGTTACGTGTGCTGAAATGCGTTGGTTGTTCTTTGAGGGGACTTGATTTAAGGAATAATCGTCGTTTAGAAATATTAGATTGTTCCGGAAATTTCTTGTCAAAACTCGATCTGCATCGAAATATCAGTTTGAAGTAGATTGTAGTGAATAGACAAAAAGAACGTTTTCAGATGGATGGAGATCCGAGAGGAGGGACATTGGTCCAACTTATTTTACCGGATAACCGCCAATTGCGGGATGGGGTGAGTAAGTTGATATGTAATGGGAATTCTTTGGAATCACTAGATCTTAGTCGTCTGCCTTATTTGAAAGAGTTAAACTGTAGATGGTGTAAGTTGCAAAGTTTAGATCTTTCTGCCAATTTGCAATTGGAGATTGTGAATTGTGCGGGTAATTATATTCATGCATTAGACTTTGCTCACCTTAAAAAGCTGTATTCTATAGTTTGTGGAAACCAAGGCGGTACAGGTGGTGGTATTATGGTAGAAGGAAATGACTATCGTCAACTAAAGTCATTGACATTGCCGGAACAAACAGCGGAGCAAAATATGAATTATTTAAAAGAGCTTGATTACTCAGAATCGGATTTATCTCAACCGATAGATTTTAGAAAGTTCCCACATCTGAATCTATTGGTATGTCAGTCTAATGGACTTTCTTCTATAGATGTAAGTGGCAATAAAGAGTTGGAGCAACTGGACTGTTCGGGAAATACCATAAGTTCTTTGGATTTAAAAGAAAACATAAAATTGCGGTCTTTGGATGTCTGTTCTACTCTTATTACAGAACTTAATTTGTTGCATAATACTAATTTGGAATCTTTGATGTGTGATGATGATATTGACTATAGGTATAAGACAAAAAGATTTAAAGGGAGCCTTTCTTTGAAGATTATTCTTTCAAAGGAAGGTTTTGAAAAGATAAGTTTTAATAAACATCGGGGAACGGGGGCGGGCCGTGTCGAATATCAGGGAAAATTGAGACAACTACCCGGAAACGCTGTTCGTATTATACTAAGTACTTCTTCAAAATATAAGGTACTGCCATAAATATAGGATAATCAAAAGTAACTTTGAAACGGTATAAACATGGAGTAAACTTATACTATACAGAACTAGAATAGTATAGCTTTGCGTCTATTCCACTTAGTAGAATTAACTTGTACGACACCCGGGTCTCATACATACCAACACCCGGGTGTTGAACATGCTGACACCCGGGTGTCAGGCAGCACGAGACCCGGGTGTCAGACAAGTTATTATTGCAGTATCATATTTCCTGCCTTACTGTTAGTAATAACTCCAATCGCTGTTAGGCAGAAGAATTTTATCCATAACCGTGTATTAATGAACTAATTTTGTAGCTCGTATCATTTCTCCTTTATCTGTGATTCCTTCTACAATGATGAAAAATGGTCCGGGATTGTCGGAAGTATAAAATGTAAAGGTTGCTCGTCCGTTAATATCCGTTTTTATATTAGGCTTCCAAAATAATGTAGTGCGCAGGTCTGGTACAAGGTTTTCTTTTGAAGAGATATTATCATATTGAGGAGAGTAGAATTCAACTGGAAGTTGGTAGCCTAGTGGGTAAATGGAGAGTTGCGTTTTTCCATATTTCCAAGGGGAGATATACTTATTACTGTTGAATCCGAAACAGCGTGAATCGAAGTTAGACTTAGTAGTGGCATTAAGTACGGCTACTTTGTTTTTTGTACGGTCAATTTGAAGAAGAAGCTCACATAGATCTTTTTGCCCATATTCATCAAGTAACTTTGTACTCCATTCGCGGGTACCTTTCAGCATTTCATTAACATAGCTGCGGTTTACATCTGTTATAAAAGTAATTTCACGTAAATATTCAGGGCTAAGCCAGTTGATAAGTACGCTGGGATCACATAAATAATTATCTAAAAAGATTACAACAGGTGTACCATTGTGAAAGTATTGGAAAGAATTGTAGTCACGCATGATGTTTTTCAATCCCATTTTTTGTAGTACTTGTTTCATGTCATTGGCAAGACTGATCTCTTTTTCTGTTAGAGTTTGGTAATTGGAAGTTCCCCAGTAGGGAGATTTTATTTTCACTTCATGTAATAGGTAATGTCTGTTGCCGATGCGTTGGAAATTAGTCAGATTCTCCGATTCAGCATTGGAAAAGATTGATTCTTGTAGAGGTTCTTGGGGAAACGGATCATTGGGTACTGGGAATCTTTTGGGGATGATATTCAGGCTGTCTGTTACTTTTCCTTCGGATTGACGAACAAGAATACGGAAACCTGAATTTTCAGGGAAATCTAATTGATCGAATTTGAATTCTCCGTTTGAGTTTGTCATTACAATCTCTTGATATCCAGCCATGTTTTTCGTACCTGTAACAATTACAGCATGCCTGTCCGAAGTCTTTCCTATATTGCCGATAAAAGGTCGTTGAGTATATGTTTTTCCTTGAATACACATGTCTTGTTCGGGTTTTGCATGAGGGATTTCGTACTGTCCTTTTAATATAGCTGGAATCGAATAGCGTTCCCATTTATGAGTCATCATTAGGTAGTCGAGAGCCTCTTTTTTTTCATCAGTGAGCCATAAAGCCGGACTGGAGATATTTCCTTTTAGTTCGTTAGTAAGTAGAAGTGAACTTTGTATAGTGTGACAAGTGTCCGGAGAAGTTGTTTCAGCATCGGTAACAGAAACAGAAAAATAGTTTTGTACAGGATTACCTGTAGGGTCATTAATTGTGAGGTTTACTGTTATGGACTCTCGTTTACCATATTCGGTTTTGTTTGTTGTAATATAGCAATTTCCTGTACGATAGTTTTTGGAGAAGACCAACCGTTCGCATAGAGGGTTTAGTTGTTGGTCCAATAACATAAATTGAATAATCCCTTCGGGGAAAAGTTTCTTGTCGAGAATAATATCTGTTTGCTGATTTTTCCATAACTGGGATGATACGATGGCTCCGCGAACATGAGCTATCAAGTAAAGTGGTTGTGATATGCCGGCGGTTGAAGTTTGTAGGTGCGCTTGAAAAGTAGAGTCTGTTGCTTCTATTCTAAGTCCATAAGAGCTGCGGGCATTGGGTAACGGGATGATTTTTGAAGTACCGTATAGATTCATACAGTGGGCATAATATTGTTTGCCGTTTTGTGGCACTATTTCAAAAACTCCCACACCACTTGTTTTAGTCGTAGCAACAGTCAGAGAATCACCTGCGTCATCACGTATGCAAAGAGAGAGAGCTGTTGTATTCCCACTATTTCCTATTGCTTTGATGGCTATCCGGTTAGAAACTCCGTTAACCAGACTGCCTCCTTCGGGGTAAAAGAACACATTGTACTGTTCTTTATCAGTGGCTATAGGTAAAAAACGCTCGTATTTATTGTCCAATCGGTCTGTTAGTCGGAGGCGAAAACTCCTATTCGTTTCCATCACTTTCTCCGTAAATTCTACTTCGAACTGATCTTTTCGTTTTTGTCTTTCGGGAATATGACTCTTTCCTTTTTTTAGGATGGCTTCAAGGTGATGAACAGAGAAAAGAGAATCGTTATGATTAAATTGGAAAATGAGTTGTGAGCTGTTTGGTGTAGTTCCTTTTGTGGTTACTTTCATTTTTACATTGCCCCATTTGGGAGAAATGATTTTAATTTTTCTCTTGAAAAGATAATCTTTAGTAGTGTTTGCCATATAATCAGTATATGCCCTTAGAGTATAATCACCATCGGGTAATGTGTCAGATAAAGCAATATGTCCAAAGAAGAGCCGTCTGCGTGCTTTGAGTTGTATGCGTTCCACGATAGCTCCCAAGGGATTGATAAGCTCGATATAGGTATATCTGCTGATAGGTAATGGAGTATGGAAAGTTGCATGTACCAGATAGGCTCTGAGCCATATTGTGTCTGTGGTCAGATAAGTGTTTTTGTCAATATGTAAGTGAATCTTTTCTTGGAAATACAGATTGATTTGTTGTGCCACATTGTTGAGATGTTTGCTTTGTAAAGACGGATTCGTTAGCGTGTGTTGGCTTTTTACCGGTTGGATATAGCACAGTAGTAGAATGATGAATGAAAGCAAATATATTTTTTTCATTGTTTTAATTCTTTTCTGATTCTATGAATATAGGATAACCTTCATTGATTTTTTCTGCATCTGTTTGCCACTCTAAGTATAAAGATGTTTGTCTTTTCTTTTTTTTCAGTTTTTTTTCTTCTTCTTTTACCCATTTGTTGAGTCGTTTGACAAATGCATGGGCTTTCATTGATGCGTCCTCACAACGTTCGAATTGCTTACAATGTTGGGAGTATCGCATCAATTCACTCCAATATTCTTCTGCTATTTTATGGGTATTGAAACGTGGTTGAGTGAGATTGACAGGACTACAACACAGATCACTCCAATAACTTTTCGCGCTATATCGTTCTATACGCCGGACAGTGCCTGTTCCTCTATGTATGTGGGCAGGATCGTTAAGATCGTTATCTTCCTTTGTTGTGAGGCTATTACGAGGATTGAGCCCATAAACAATTTGTGGTATCATATTTTTTAGTTGTTTTTTAAGACTTCCTCTATTCAATTTTAAAGAACTGAATACTTCTTGCTCTGTTTGATAATATGTGTAGCATCCTATAAGTCCATCCGTGGTTACCGGATAGGTACTCTTCAACATACCAGCGTTGTAGCAGTTATCAATATGTATCTTTTGTGGGACAAATTCTTTGGAATAGAGTTGAAGATTACCAATGATGCCACCTACAACATCTCGTCCGCTCACAATTCCTGTATTATAGCAATTGGCAATCGTATCAGATTCGGTAAACCCTCTGTAAGGATTCTCGTAATATTCGCCAATGATTCCTCCGGCTGATTCGTAGAGGATATGAATGCGCCCTCTGTTGTAGCAGTTAATGATTGTGCCATCTTGGAAGTAGCCTGCAATTCCTCCTGCGCACCGTTTAGCCTTAACCATACCATTGTTACTGCAATTAATGATCCGGTTGCAACCTTCTGAAAACCCTACGATACCTCCCGCGTGGTTGCGTGAACTTTCTACACTTGAGTTATTACTGCAATGATCGATTTGTGCTATTCCCTTTAGATAGGTTCCTTTTATGTACCCGCATATAGCACCTACGAAATTATGACCAATAAAAAAAGAAGAGCGGATATGGACATGAGATATACTGCCATCTTCTAAGAATCCGAATAATCCTTGATAAATCTGATTATTACTGCTTTCGTTCATATATATTCCATAGATCGTATGTCCTTGTCCATCGAAGTCACCTCGGAAAGGAGATTGAGCATTCCCAATAGGTGTCCATGGACGGAGCCGGGAGTTTCCTTTTTTCCATTGTTGCCACCCGGTAGTATCATTTAGAAGCAAGTCATTAGCCAATTTTATATGCACACCATCAAAACTATTTCCTTGGTTTACCTTACAGGCAAGTTGGTAAAGATCTTCAGAAGTGGATATAATAATAGACTTATCCATATTGTTATTAATCTGTGCGTGTATTGCTTCGATAGAAAGAAATACGGATAGAATGAAAACGAAAGTCTGTATCTTATTCATAATCTGGCAATATTTTGGTAAATGATGTGATTAGTTTTATGGGAATCTCTCGAATATTTCTAAATGGATCGTGGAGATAGGTATTGAAAGCTGTTGTCGACTTTTTGACCGGAGTCCTTTTATCGACCAGATAATCGATGACGATTCTATATTCAGATTCTTTATTTGTGAGTTGATTAGAATATTTCGTGATATATTCTGTTCTCATATAAGAATATTGGTATTTTTCATCTACCTTATGATAGAATATATCCCATACATAGCGGGTAGAATGAAAAAAAACGTCCGGATTGCTGCAAGGAAGATCGCTGACCGGTCGTTCGATATGCGCGGAGAGAAGTGCATTGTCTTTTTTAGAGACATAGAAATACCCTCTGTGTTGTAAGTAGGGAGCTTTGATACCTTGATACCTTATTTTGTAAGTTTCATTATTATCGCTTTCTGGGATTATTTGTTCTATTAGCCATAAATAATTATCATAACTATCAGAGGCTAATTCTATAAAGAAAGGATAGGGCATAGGTTCTATACAAAGAAATACTCCTAACTGGTTTCTGCCAGATGTTTCTATAGGGTTCAGTATCATTCTGTTTTTGATGTTTACTTTAGGTCTTTCGCCAGATTCCAGTTTGTTGGCGGTGGGCATCTGCAATGTCATACGACATTGCCCAAGGGTAACAAGTTCATTGTCTTCAATTTCTTGCTTACGATAGGTTCCTTCTAGTATTGGATAGTGGGAAGGGTAATTATGTTTCCATTTTTTTCGTATGTTCTTCACTAATTGTCTTAGGTTGATATTGCTGACAATAACTTGTGGCAGCTTGTAAGTTTGGCTTTTTAGAGAGATGATCCAACCGTTTTTCCAATCAAAAGGATATTTTAATGTTTGTGTTTCATATCCCACATAAGAGACTCTTATTGAGTCTTGTGATAAAATCTCGTTTAGGCTGAATTCTCCGTTTATGTTGGTGGTAGTGCTTTTGCTAATATCAGGAGTCACATAGATGGTTGCAAACGGAATGGGTTCCAAAGTAGAGGAATCTATTATTTTCCCTTTTAATATTTGTCCATGAATGATGTTGCAGGAGAAGAATATCTCCAGCATGAGAAATGTGATTTTTAAATTGTGTAGCGGATATTTTCTCATGTATAAAATATAATTGGATTTACACAAAAGTATCTTATCAAATGAATATCTGCAACTATTATTTAGTGACAATTTCATGTTTGGTTTATTCTTGGACCATTTTGAGTGATTAATAGACCTTTTGTCAACGAACTTTTGAAAAGTTGAACCTTTTTGAGTTATTTGAGTACATCAATATATCAGATTTTTCCCAACTTTGCAATTGTGAATTCGGATAATTAAGTATAAGAAATAAATTAGAATAACATGGACTACACAGGTATGAAAACTTATTTAAAGAAGAACATTATGATGATGTTCGTTTTAGGAGCAGCATTGCTCTTTACATTGCAGGTTGGTGCGCAGACTAATGGTAAAACAGGTAAAGGTTTATATGAGTTGTTTAGTACAAGAGTACCAGATGGCGCACAGTGGACTAAGTCGGATCATAGATATGTTCGACATGGAGGATATTCGAAGAAGTCTGAAAACTACATATATGTAGAAGCCTCTAAAAGTCCTGCCGAGTTAACAGGATTGTCTATTCCTATTCGTGAGAATCCTGGACCGGGTGAATATCGTTATATTACTTTTGCATGGATAAAATGGGGAGGGGAGCAAATCGGGATGCAATTTAATGTTTCCGAAGAATCTGCCGGTCAAAAGGGAAAGAAGTATGACTTTTCCTACATTGCCGGAAAACCGAAAGATCTGATCAATCAGTTGAAAGGTCTTAATCTTGGCGATATGCCCGGACATTGGGTGGTAATGACACGTGACCTTTGGAAAGACTTCGGTAATATCACTTTAACCGGAATATCATTTATTTGTCCTGAAAGACGGGATGCCGGCTTTGATGAAATCTTTTTGGCAAAGACGCAGGAGGATATAAAAAATGCTCCCAAAGTGCTTCCAAGCGAGATTGCTACAGCCGTACCAGTTGAGGAAAGAGATGATGCTCTGATGTATGATGAAGCTGCAACAGATAGTGTTGCTGCCGATCAAGGTGTGCAAATAGATTGGGGAGCACAAATTAAAGCAGGTGGTTCAATGATGTATCCTTTATATTTATTGGGATTAATTGCACTTGTTATTGCGCTCCAACGACTGATTACTTCGCGCCAAGGTCGTTTGGCTCCGGAACCTTTATGTAAGAGTGTCAATGAATGTTTGGTAAACGGTGATTTGAAAGGAGCATTGGCTGCTTGTGATAAATATCCTTCTACACTGGCGAATTCGTTACGGTTCATATTTGAGCATGTGAAAGCCGGGCGTGAGGCTGTCAGCCAAACTGCAGGTGATATGGCTGCACGTGACATCCGTACCCATCTGGCGCGTATTTATCCTCTGTCTGTTATTGCTTCATTGGCTCCGTTGATTGGTCTGTTAGGAACAGTTGTCGGTATGATCGAGGCATTCGGTTTGGTGGCTCTTTATGGTGATGAAGGTGGTGCATCTATTTTATCCGATTCTATCTCCAAAGCATTGATAACAACTGCTGCCGGTTTGATTATAGCAGCTCCTGCCATCGCATTGTATTTTATTATCAAAAACCGTATCATGCGTATGGCTTCATTGGTGGAAGTAGAAGTGGAAAATGTGATAACCAAATTATATCTGGATAATAAGGAGGAAAATCATGAGACTGAACTATGATGAAGATGACAAGGTAGAAGTGCAAATGTCTCCATTGATAGATTGTGTATTTCTATTGCTTATCTTCTTTTTGGTGACTACGATGATGAAAAAATGGGAAATGCAGATTCCGCTGACACTTCCTACGATGACTTCGAGCCTGTCTACCACTCGATCAGGAGAAGAGGCTGTGATTATCGCTGTGGATGAGAAGAAGAAAATTTATCAGGTGGTGGGACATGATGCCTATTCGGGTGAGAGTGTTTACGTGCCACTGAAAGATTTGGATGCTTTTCTGGTTGATTTGCGTAATAGCCGGGGAGTGGAAACGAATATTGATGTGACAGCCTACCGCACAGTGCCGGTGAATACTGTGATTGAGATATTTGATCAGTGCCAGATACAGGGGTTCACGCATACACGTGTACGTCTTGGAAGTAAACCTTATTGAATAAGCCTATGAGATTATCATTATTTAATAACGAAGAGGAACCGGAAGTTTCGATGTCTCCTTTGATAGACTGTGTGTTCCTGTTACTTATATTCTTTTTGGTGTCTACTATGACAAAAGTGAAAAACAGGGATATTCCTGTGGACTTGCCTACTTCCCAATCGGCTATTAAATTAAAGCCGGATGATAAGCAAGCGATTGTGGGACTGGATGCGGAAGGAAATTTTTATTGGGATGGGCAACCTTGTTCTACTAATTTTATGATGGAACAATTGCGACAGACGTGCATTACCGATCCGGGAAAGCGTATCCGTATTGATATGGACAGGCATACTCCATTCGGACGGTTTGTGGAAGTGATGGATGCTTGTCAGTTTTATAATTTAAGTAATATAGGAATCAGGACATATGACGAAAACTACAACAGGGAGTAGCCGTCTGACGGTTTTCTTATCATGGCTGATAGCTCTGATTTGTTTTGCGGGAGGTGCACTTTATATATGGATGATGCCATCACCGGATCAGGAGGCTATGAATCTGCATATGAAACAGCAGAAAAATCAAAACTCCCGGAAGAATTTGACTGAAAAGATGAAACAGGAGCAGGCACAACGAGCGTTGCCTGCTAATTACGCCAGGCAGTTAGTGGAGCAATCAGAGCTCTTGGTAAAGAAAAATTTGGGCGAACAAATTAAAAAGTTTCGGACGATGGCCGAAACAATGAGACGGCGGAAAGATGATCTGTTAACGAAGGTTGAAAAGAGAAAACTGCCTTGGGGGGCTCCTGATGATGCAAATGATACATCGAAAGCACGGGCGATTCCTCAAGCAGATAATCCGCCGGTCAATGCTTCGGTGGAAGAACTCTACAGTGCATTGCGTGATTATGAGGCGGAGATTCAGCAAAACCATTTGGCAGTGAATGCTGCTAAACAATCATTGTCTAAAGGACAGTCGTTTCCCGAAGTATATAGTTCGTTGAAAGCGGGTGTTTCGCGTATGCCAGGTTTTGATGAATTGATAAAAATGCAGTTGAGGGGAAATGAGTGGATGACTTCGGCGAGTAGTAATGCGAGTGGAGGATTGCAGATAGAGAGTACTGCTGATTTGAATAACTATCGTGGATTACTCGGGCAGGCTACCCGGCAGGCTGGATTAGCGCAATCACGTTTGGAAGGTCTTTTTGGTGCAGTGCGGCAGGCTGGAAATCCGGGTATGGGGCAAGGTAATGGCAAGCCGGGTAGTGGAGGATTGGGTGGTAGTGGAAATGGCACTGGTAGTGGTATGGGAGGTAGTGGAGAAGTTTCTGCTCCAGGAGGTGGCACAGGTACGTTCAGTGCCTATTCCGGTTCGAAATTGAGTAAAGAGATGGTACGGGCACAGGCTTTGCCGGGGCGGCGTTTTTCAAAAGACGCTAAGCGTAAGGGATGGCTTTATATCAATACATGGTATATGATTGGGCCTTGGGAGAGCTTTGGTCGAGAGGATTTCTCCATTGTTCATCCGCCTGAAATATCTATTGATTTTGATGCAGTGTACACTGATGGGCAAGTTGGTACAGGTATTGCAGAGACAGATTCTGATCCATTGAAAGTTATTGGTGATGAAGTACGGCTTGACGGAGCACTTCGATGGAAGTTTATGCAGAGTGAATCAATGCATAATGTACCGCCTGTGACTACGGGACATTCGACCTACTATGCCTATACAGAACTTTATTTTGATGAGGCAACCACAATGTTGGTGGCTATTGGCACGGATGATAGTGGACGTGTATGGATTAATGGAAAAGATGTATGGCGTGATTATGGCACTAGTTGGTATAATATTGATGAACATATTGCTCCTTTTCAGTTCCGACAGGGATGGAATAAAGTATTGGTTCGGTTGGAAAATGGAGGTGGCGGACCGTGTGGGTTTAGTTTTTTGATTATTCCCCAAAGTAAATAGATAGATGTGTGTTTAGTTTTAATAGAAAGATTGTTTAAGGATTAATTATTGGTAGAAGTTATGTGAAGGCTTTATGTGCCTTCCATAACTTTCTTTTTATATGCATTGAATGATTTTTGTACGGTTTTGATTCATTTTAGGACGTTTCTGTCCTAAAAAGGGTGCATCTTTGCATTGTAATAATAACCACGAAAAACTGTATAATTAATGAACTTTAGAAAAATTTCTTTTTGGGTATTAAGCTGTGTTTTCAGTATTAGCATGGCAGGATGTAAATCAGGTAAGAGTAACAATCAGAATGAAGCAATTACCGATAGTGTATGGACGAAGTCAAAGGTTATTGAGACTATTAAGAAGGTAAATGACTATTGGCAGGCGGAGAATCCAGAACCGGCATTTGCCTTTTGGCATCCGGCTGCTTATCATACCGGAAATATTGCAGCTTATGAAGTAACCGGTAATGAGACTTACAAGAAGTATTCGGAAGCATGGGCTGAAAAGAACCAATGGAAGGGAGCTACTTCTGATGATAAATCCAAGTGGAAATATAATTATGGTGAAACGATGGAACATGTTCTCTTTGGAGATTGGCAGATTTGTTTCCAGACTTATATTGACTTGTATAACATGGACCGTGAGCCGGCAGAGTATAAAATAGCCCGTGCCAAGGAAGTGATGGAATATGAAATGTCAACTCCCAATAATGACTATTGGTGGTGGGCAGACGGATTGTATATGGTAATGCCGGTGATGACCAAACTTTATAAGGTTACAGGTAATCAGCAATATTTGGATAAACTCTATGAGTACTTTACTTATGCTAAAAATCTCATGTATGATGAGGAGAGTGCCCTGTTTTATCGCGATGGAAAATACATCTACCCGAAACATAAGACAAATCAAGGATTGAAAGACTTTTGGTCTAGGGGTAACGGTTGGGTGTTTGCAGGTTTGGCTAAAGTTTTGCAGGACCTACCCGAAAATGATGCACATCGTGCTGAATATATTACCATATACCAAGCTATGGCTAAATCATTGGCTGCTGCACAACAGGAAGAAGGATACTGGACCCGTAGTTTGTTGGATCCGGTGCAGGCTCCGGGACGTGAAACAAGTGGGACAGCTTTCTTTACCTATGGGTATCTTTGGGGTGTGAATAATGGATTTTTGGATAAATCAACTTATGAACCTGTTATAAAACAAGGTTGGAAATACTTGACTGAAATAGCCTTGCAACCCAATGGAAAGATAGGCTATGTACAACCAATCGGTGAAAGAGCAGACCAACATAAGAATGTAGGACCGGAGACGACTGCGGACTTTGGGGTAGGAGCTTTCCTGTTGGCGGGTTCTGAAATGGTGAAATATCTGAATAATTAAAATTGTTTTTTATATTTGAATGTAATGATGAAAAATAAAAATATCCTGGTCTTCATTTTATTGTGTGTGTTCAGTACAGTAACTTATGCTAAAAAGGGGAAGGTAGAAAAGGAAATCAGTGACCGTGAATATTGGGCACAGATGGCATATAAGATTGCTGCTCCTGTATTGAGTAATATGAGCAAAGGGGAGTTGAAGAAAAATATGCAGGTGGAAATCAGTCCGACATGGGATGGACGCAGTAAGGATGTGACTTACATGGAGTGTTTCGGGCGTCTGATGTCCGGTATTGCTCCCTGGCTTTCCTTGCCCGACGATGATACGGAAGAGGGTAAAATGCGTAAGCAATTGCGGGAATGGGCTTTGAAGAGCTACGCACATGCTGTTGACCCGGATAGCCCTGATTATCTCTTATGGAGAAATGAAGGACAGCCTTTGGTAGATGCAGCTTACATTGCCAGTAGCTTTCTTCGTGCTAAAAAGCAGCTTTGGGAACCATTGGATGAAGTGACAAAACAACGTTATATTAAAGAATTTCAGTTATTGCGTCGGATTGATCCGCCATACACAAATTGGCTATTGTTTTCAGCTATGATTGAATCTTTTTTGATGGAAGCCGATGCACAATACGATTTGTTCCGCATTCATACAGCTGTTCGAAAAGCAGAAGAGTGGTATGTAGGTGATGGCTGGTATTCGGATGGAGAAACTTTTGCATTCGATTACTATAATAGTTATGTGATTCAACCTATGTTTGTACAAGTAATGCAGACTGTCAACGATCATAAAGTAATGTTGCATGACCGTAGTTTGGAGATGCAAAAGAAAACAGAAGATTTGGCTAAGAAACGCATGCAGCGTTTCGGAATGATTTTGGAACGTTTTATATTTCCTGAAGCATCTTTTCCGGTATTCGGTCGTTCGATGACTTATCGTTTGGGAGTTTTTCAGCCATTGTCAATGCTTTGCTGGAAAGAAATGCTGCCCGAAGAACTTCCGGAAGGCCAGGTACGTAATGCTTTAACTTGCGTCATGAAACGTTTGTTTGCTGTTGATGGTAATTTCAATGAGAAAGGATTTTTGCAATTAGGCTTTGCCGGGCATCAGACCGGGCTAGCGGATTGGTATAGTAATAATGGAAGTATGTATATTACATCAGAAGTATTTCTACCATTAGGACTTCCTGCCAATCATTCTTTTTGGACTTCAAAACCTCAAGACTGGACCTCTAAAAAGGCGTGGAGTGGACATGAATTTCCCAAGGATCATGCAATACATTATTAAATGAAGAAATTTTTATTTACTATAGGACTGTTGGCTGTCTCTTTTGCAACTCTGTGGGGACAATTCAAATATGTGAAAGTGGATGCGCCATTTTCAATGAAGCCAATAAAAGAGTTTATATATCCTGATCAAGATTTCTCCATTGTAAATTATGGTGCTGTAAAAGGAGGAGAGGCGGATGTTTCTGATGCAATTGCGGGTGCTATAGCTGCTTGTAATCAGGCAGGAGGTGGGAGAGTAGTTATACCTGAAGGAGAATGGTTGACCGGACCAATCCATCTCAAGAGTAATGTAAACTTGTATTTGGCTGAAGGGGCGGTACTACGTTTTACGGATAATCCTTCTCATTATTTGCCAGCCGTAATGACGTCTTGGGAGGGGATGGAATGTTATAACTATTCACCTTTGATTTATGCTCTTGAGTGCAAGAATGTGGCTATTACAGGAACAGGTCTGTTAAGTCCGAAGATGGATTGTTGGAAGAAGTGGTTTGCCCGTCCTAAGGCTCACATGGATGCACTTAGAAAGTTGTATACGATGGCATCCAAAGATGTACCTGTTGAAAAACGACAGATGGCGGTAGGTGAGAACCATCTTCGTCCGCATCTGATACATTTTAATCGTTGCGAGAATGTACTGCTTGATAGTTTTAAGATTCGTGAAAGCCCCTTTTGGACGATTCATATGTATATGTGCAATGGCGGGATAGTACGTAATCTGGATGTTAAAGCGCATGGACACAATAATGACGGTATTGATTTGGAGATGACTCGTAATTTTTTAGTGGAGGATTGTACCTTTGACCAAGGTGATGATGCGGTGGTGATTAAGGCCGGTCGTAATCGTGACGCCTGGAGATTAAACACTCCGACTGAAAATATTGTAATTCGTAATTGTAATATTTTGGAAGGGCATACTTTATTAGGAATTGGCAGTGAAATTTCAGGTGGTATTCGTAATGTGTATATGCATGATTGTAAAGCACCACAATCTGTACGACGACTTTTCTTTGTGAAGACAAATCATAGACGAGGAGCGTTTGTTGAAAATATTCACATGGAAAATATAAGAACAGGGCATGTGCAACGTGTATTGGAAATAGATACAGATGTACTCTATCAGTGGAGGGAGCTTGTTCCTACTTATGAAGAACGTATTACTCGTATTGATGGCATTTATTTGAAAAATGTGATTTGTGATTCTGCTGATGCGATATATGAGTTAAAGGGGGACGCAAAATTGCCTGTCAGAAATGTGGTTATAAAAGACGTACATGTGGATAAGGTGAACGATTTTGTGAAAAAAGTCCATAACGTTAAGAACGTAAAGGAGGATAATGTGACATACGGTTCATTACACTAACTAACCTTTATTATATATGTTGGTCCCGTCAATACTGTAAAATGTATTGGCGGGATTTTTTTATAATGAATAAAAAAATCGCTGTTAAAAAGTAAGATTTAAACTATATTGAATGAATATTGTCCTGTTTTGACCGATTTGAAGACCTTTGTATAAAAAGAATATCTCATCTTTGCAATGCATTTAGTTTTCAATAGGTAATAGTTTTAGTTTTTAGGTAACACATCGATTGATTTGCAAATTCGCTGTCGGTCTGAATGGAAACATTGACCGATGGTGGATTTATTTGGAAATAGTATTGTATCATGAAAACAATAGATTAGAAAATGAAGAAACCTTTATTGTATTTGCTTATTTTATTAGTGACTGTTTTCAGCACTTCCTGTTCCCAATCTTCGAAAGAGACATTTGAAATAGGGGACAAGACATTTTTACTTAACGGAAACCCGTTTGTGGTAAAAGCAGCCGAAATTCATTATCCCCGTATACCAAAAGAGTATTGGGAGCATCGTATCAAAATGTGTAAGGCATTAGGTATGAATACCATTTGTCTTTATGTCTTTTGGAATTTTCATGAGCCGGAAGAGGGAAAATATGACTTTACCGGTCAAAAAGATATTGCGGCTTTCTGTCGGCTGGCGCAGGAAAACGGAATGTATGTGATCGTTCGTCCCGGACCGTATGTTTGTGCAGAGTGGGAAATGGGTGGATTGCCTTGGTGGTTATTAAAGAAGAAGGACATCAAGCTTCGTGAACAGGATCCGTATTATATGGAGCGGGTGAAATTGTTCATGAATGAAGTGGGTAAACAGCTTACCGATCTCCAGATTAGTAAAGGTGGCAATATCATTATGGTACAGGTTGAGAATGAATATGGATCATTCGGAATAGACAAACCATACATTGCCGAAATACGTGATATTGTAAAGCAAGCAGGTTTCACAGGAGTTCCTTTATTCCAATGTGACTGGAATTCGAACTTTGAGAATAATGCATTGGATGATTTGCTTTGGACAATCAACTTTGGTACAGGGGCTAATATTGACGATCAATTTAAGCGGTTGCAAGAACTCCGTCCTGATATTCCGTTGATGTGTAGTGAGTTTTGGTCCGGATGGTTCGATCATTGGGGAGCGAAGCATGAGACACGTAGTGCGGAGGATTTGGTAAAAGGAATGAAAGAAATGCTTGACCGGAATATTTCATTTAGTTTGTATATGACTCATGGAGGTACTAGTTTCGGACATTGGGGAGGAGCAAATTTCCCTAATTTCTCTCCGACGTGTACGTCTTATGATTATGATGCTCCCATCAATGAATCAGGAAAAGTCACTCCCAAATATTTTGAGGTACGCAATTTGTTAAGTAACTATTTACCCGAAGGCGAGTCATTGCCGGAAATTCCGGATTCTGTTCCGACTATTGCCATTCCGTCATTCAAGTTGGATGAAGTGGCGATACTGTTTGATAATTTGCCGGAGCCAAAGATTAGTGAAAATATTCAGTCAATGGAGGCGTTTGATCAAGGATGGGGAAGTATTCTGTACCGGACTACACTACCGGCATCTAAAGAGGAACAGACTCTGACAATCACAGAGGCTCATGACTGGGCGCAAGTTTTCTTGGATGGCAGGAAGTTAGCTACGTTGAGTCGTTTAAAAGGTGAAGGTACGGTTATTCTTCCTCCAATGAAAGAAGGGGCCCAGCTGGATATTTTGGTAGAAGCAATGGGGCGTATGAATTTTGGTAAAGGCATTTATGATTGGAAGGGTATCACTGAAAAAGTGGAAGTCCAGTCGAATAATGGTGTTATTACTTCATTGAAGAACTGGAAAGTTTATAATATTCCGGTTGATTATGCTTTTGCGCAAAATAAGAAATTTGTAAAACAGGATAATCCCCAGAAATATCCTGCCTACTATCGGGGAACCTTTACGTTGGACAAAACAGGTGATACATTCTTGAATATGACTACCTGGAGTAAAGGTATGGTTTGGGTGAACGGTTATGCTATTGGACGTTACTGGGAAATTGGGCCACAACAAACCTTATATGTGCCGGGATGTTGGTTGAAGAAAGGAGAGAATGAAGTGATTATATTGGATATGGCTGGACCTGTACAACCGGAAACGGCAGGCTTGCAACAACCTATTCTCGATAATTTACGCGTTCATGGTGCTGCCTATGCACATCGTAAAGTAGGTGAGAACTTGGACTTGAGCGGAGAAACACCCGTTTATAAAGGTTCTTTCAGGGCGGGTAATGGTTGGCAACATGTGAAGTTTGGAAAAGAGGTGGAAACTCGTTTCTTCTGTCTCGAAGCATTGAATGCACATGATGGGAAAGATTTTGCAGCTATTGCTGAGTTGGAGTTACTGGGAGCTGATGGGAAACCCTTGTCACGTCAACATTGGAAAGTTGTTTATGCAGATAGTGAGGAAACAGAAGAAGCGAATAATATTGCAACGAATGTGTTCGACTTGCAGGAATCTACCTTTTGGCACACAAGCTATTCTTCGGCTGCCAAACATAAATTCCCGCATCAGATTGTGATTAATCTTGGTGAAGATAAGGTAGTAACCGGATTTTCATATTTGCCGAGAGCAGAAGCCGGTAAGACAGGTATGATTAAAGATTATCGGGTATATCTGAAAATGACACCCTTTAAAATCTAATGGGAATAATAAGATAATTGTATGTTTATGATGTACACTGAAGACATTTAAGTCATAAGGTTAATTATTAAGTTTGTTCATTAAGTTATAGAGAAGTAAAAGAATTACTTTCACGTGAGTGACGGTTTTTCTTTTACTTTTCTTTTTGTATTTTTGTAGATGGTATTCTATCTAATCTATACAGAATTAAATTTGAACAGATTATGCTGGACGTTATTTTGATTTTCATTGGTGCTCTCTGTATGATTGCCGGATTAGCCGGTTGTATTCTTCCGTTTCTTCCTGGTCCTCCTATTGCTTATTTGGGACTGTTTATTCTTCATTGTACAGATAAGGTGGGGTACAGTACTACGCAACTAATTGTATGGTTGCTGATTGTGGTTGTATTACAGGTCCTGGATTATTTTACTCCAATGTTGGGCAGTAAATACAGTGGTGGCAGTAAGTGGGGAAATTGGGGATGTATAATAGGTACTCTTGCCGGTCTTCTTTTCTTACCATGGGGGATTATTCTCGGTCCGTTTCTGGGAGCTGTCATTGGGGAACTGCTGGGAAATAAGGATTTCTCACAGGCGCTTAAATCAGGATTCGGTTCCTTGATAGGATTCATATTGGGAACCTTGTTAAAACTGGTTGTCTGCGGTTATTTCTGTTATCAGTTTATTGCCGGTTTTGTTTGATAAATATAAATAAAGCTGCTCTCCTGAAAGAAGAACAGCTTTACTGCTTTGTTTACTTTATTTTAGGCTCATTTCACCGGAATCTTGTCGATACGTTTCTGATGACGTCCCCCTTCAAACTCGGTAGAGAAAAACTCGGTTAAAATCATGTCCGCTTCTTCTGTGCTGATGAAGCGTCCCGGCATGACCAAGATATTGGCGTCATTGTGCTGACGTGCCAAATGCGCAATCTCTGCATTCCAGCAAAGAGCTGCACGAATCCCCTGATGCTTGTTCAGTGTCATATTGATTCCGTTTCCACTGCCGCAGATAGCAATACCGGGATAACATTCACCCGATTCCACTGCAAGAGCCAGCGGGTGGGCATAATCCGGATAATCTACACTTGCTGCAGAGGTGGTCCCGAAGTCTTTGTATGCCCAGCCTTTTACTTCCAGCCAGCCGCGAACATATTCTTTCAGTTCAAAACCGGCGTGGTCGCATGCTAATCCGATTGTTTTCATTAGAGCATTGCTTTTACTTGGTTATATACATTTTCGGCTGTGAATCCAAGTTTCTCATCCAGTACTTTGTAAGGTGCGGAGAAACCAAAAGATTCCAAGCCCCATACTTTGCCATGGCAGCCTACCAGACCCTGAAGAGTAACAGGCAAACCGGCGGTCAAACCGAAAATCTTGGCATTTGCAGGGAGAACAGATTCTTGGTATTCTTTGGATTGGTTACGGAACAGCCCCTCAGACGGAGCAGATACAATACGTACTTTTACACCATCTTTGCGGAGCAACTCTGTACCGGCTACCAAAGTGGAAACTTCAGAACCGGAAGCTACTAAAACTACATCCGGGTTTTCGTCAGAACCGGCCACGATATAAGCGCCTTTCGCTGCTTGTTCGTAATCTGTTCCTTCCGGTAAGTTAGCAATATTCTGGCGGGAGAAAATCAGACCTGTCGGAGTGGACATATTCTCCATTGCAAGTTTCCATGCGATAGTTGTTTCTTCTGCATCTGCCGGACGGAGTACCAACATAGAGTTGTGTCCCTTGTGGTTTTTAAGCTTTTCCATCAAGCGGATTTGTGCTTCCTGTTCTACCGGTTCGTGAGTAGGGCCGTCTTCGCCTACACGGAACGCATCGTGTGTCCAAATGAACTTCACGGGTTGTTCCATCAATGCAGCCATACGTACGGCAGGTTTCATGTAATCGGAGAATACGAAGAATGTGCCGCAAGCTGCGATTACACCACCGTGAAGCGACATACCGATACAGATACAAGCCATTGACAGTTCAGATACACCTGCCTGGAAGAATGCTCCGCTGAAATCGCCTTTCTTGAACGAATGAGTCTTTTTCAAGAAACCGTCGGTCTTGTCAGAGTTGGAAAGGTCGGCAGAAGCTACAATCATATTTTCTACTTGTGTAGCGAGAGCACCTAATACGGTTGCCGATGCGGCGCGAGTAGCGCTGCCTGCTTTCTGTTCGATAGCGGCCCAATCCACTTTCGGAGCTTTGCCGGAGAAGAACAGTTCCAGTTTGGCTGCAAGTTCCGGATTAGCTTTTGCCCATGCGGCTTTCACTGCATATCTTTCAGCTACGATCTTTTTCAATTCTTCTGCACGTTTTGCATACAGTTCGGCTACTTCCGGGAATATAACGAACGGGTTGGTAGGATCACCGCCTAAATTCTTAATTGTATTTACATATGCGTCGCCACCGAGAGGAGCACCGTGTGTAGCGCAGTTAGCTTCATAGCTGCTACCGTCCGCTTTGCGTGCGCCTTTACCCATCACAGTCTTACCGATAATCAATGTCGGACGTTCCTTTTCCGCCTGTGCCTCTTTGATCGCTGCACGGATTTCGTCAGGATCATTACCATTGATACTCAGTACTTTCCATCCCCATGCCTCATACTTCATGGCAGTATCTTCTATAGTTACATCTTTCGTTTCTGTAGAAAGCTGAATGTCGTTGGAGTCGTAGAACATGATCAGATTATCCAGACCCAATGCACCGGCAATACGTCCGGAACCTTGAGAAATCTCTTCCTGGATACCGCCATCAGAGATATAAGCGTAGATAGTCTGATTCATCACTTCGTTGAAGCGTGCTTTCAGAAATTTAGCGGCAATGGCAGCACCTACTGCAAAAGTGTGTCCTTGTCCCAGCGGACCGGAAGTATTTTCGATACCACGCATGATGTCCACTTCCGGATGTCCCGGAGTGGGGCTTCCCCATTGGCGGAATTCTTTCAATTCATCCAATGTGAATTTACCGGTCAGTGCCAATGTTGAATAAAGCATTGGAGACATATGTCCCGGATCGAGGAAGAAACGGTCGCGTCCTTCCCAGCGGGGATTCTCCGGATCATATACTAAAAACTCAGAAAAGAGTACATTCACAAAGTCAGCACCACCCATGGCGCCACCCGGGTGACCGGAATTGGCTTTCTCAACCATTGAAGCAGCAAGAATACGGATGTTATCCGCTGCACGATTCATAAGTTTATTATCGTTCATATTATTAAAATTAATTGATTTCTGTAAGATTGTTGGCAAAGATAACTCTTTATGTGGATTTAACAATCCAAAAGAGCTATCTTTTTTGTTACCATTTTACTTGTCTTCTTGTTTATAATACAATAAGTAATAGCCCTTGATTTACTGTAACTCTAAAGTAACAATCGACTTAGCAGGAAGTTTTACCTTCATTGTGCCTTTATTGATTTTTACCTCTTTGAAAGGTGCCGGTTTTACAATATTAGGATTTTCAAAAGAATTGTAATCGGTGAGTTTTGCAGAGGTCAGGATTTCTCCGGTAGCTTTCTTTGCCTTTGTGTCTCCCAGATTGATGGTGATTTCCTGTGTTTCATCGGCATTTACGTTTGAAAGGGAAATATGGATAACACCGTTTTTGTCTTTGGAGGCTGTGGCGCTTACCATCGGTACGGTACGGTTATCGCGTACATTCATCTTTTCACACTCCAGGTCGATAGGGAGATAAGTGGCGTCTTGATGTACCTTATACATTTTGAAAACATAATAGCTGGGAGTCAGTACCATCTCTTTTCCTTTTGTCAGAATCATGGATTGAAGTACATTGACAACTTGTGCGATATTTGCCATTTTCAGACGATCGGTGTATTTATGAAATACGTCAAGGCTCAAAGAGGCAACGAAAGCGTCGCGCAATGTGTTTTGCTGATAGAGGTGTCCTCTGATGGTTCCGGGTTCTTCGTCCCACCAAGTTCCCCATTCGTCGAGTAAAAGGGCGATTTTTTTATCCTTGTCATATTTGTCCATGATGGCGCAATGTTTTTTGAGGACTTCTTCCACTTCAAGGCATTTGCCCATTGTCCAATAATAGTCGTCTTTGTTGAATTGAGTAGCGGAAGTTTTACTGCCACTCCAGCCCGTTACGGTGTAATAATGAAGAGAAAGACCTTGCATACGGTGTCCTACACGATTCATCAATACATCAGTCCAGTTATAGTCGTAATCACTGGCTCCGCTGGCAATCTTGAAGAGACGGTTGTCGTCATAGTTGCGGCAATAGGTGGAGTAACGACGGTACAGGTCTGCATAGTATTCGGGACGCATACTGCCGCCACATCCCCAACTTTCATTTCCTACACCCAGATATTTAATCTTCCATGCTTTGTCGCGCCCGTTTTTGCGGCGAAGGTTCGCCATAGGAGAGTCACCGTCAGATGTCATATATTCTACCCATTTGGCGAGTTCCTCTACCGTACCGCTGCCTACATTTCCACTGACGTATGGTTCGCAACCCAGCATTTCACACAGGTTTAGAAACTCATGAGTACCGAAACTATTGTCTTCAATGGTTCCTCCCCAGTTGTTATTTACCATCTTCGGGCGGTTCTCTTTGGGACCGATACCGTCCATCCAGTGGTATTCATCGGCAAAACAACCACCCGGCCAACGAAGAACAGGAACGGCGAGTTCTTTTAATGCATTGAATACATCTGTGCGATATCCCTTTATATTAGGAATATCCGAATTCTCGCCTACCCAAAGACCGCCGTAGATACATGAACCCAAATGTTCGGCAAACTGACCGTAAATTTCTTTGGGGATAATTTCTTTACCTTGATCGGCGTGTAAAGTGATGGTAGCGCTCTTTTGTGCAGAAAGAGATACTGAAGCTGCCAAAAAGGCTGTGCTGACTAATAATTTTGCTTTCATAAATGGTATTTGTTTAATGATTGTTTTTTTATTTTAGCAAACGTACTTCGTAGATGGCAGGAGTCCATTCCGTCCCGTCAGGGATGAAACGTATCGGACAATTGCCCGTGTTCAACTTTTGGGGCAGGGCATAAGAAAGAGTAATAAAACCGCCTTTGTCCGCTTCACTGATTGTCGGTTTAACAGCCAACTTTTCATTATTCAAGAGGATAGCCATTTTGTTCCGGTCATCTTTCCGTATCGTAATCAGGAGACGGCTTGCTTCCTCTTTTACTTTCAGTTGATAGCCGAACCAACCTTTGGCACGGCGGAAGTGTCTGTCTTTATCCGTTCCGGTTTCTGCCTGCTCATATTGGATAGCATGGTCAGACTCCGGCTGCTGTTCACCGGGAAAGATAAGATCAATAGTTTGATTGGCTAATTCGGCCGTTTCTCGTTCGGCTGTTGCCATTTCTTCCTGAATGGCTTTGAAGCGCTCTTCACTTGTCTGCCGGAAGTAAATGGCATAACGGGAATTATGCAGGCGGAAGAAAGGAACGAGTTCCAATGCTTTGCCTTGTGCCGGATAGACATCTCCATTGTAGCGGAAAGCGATCCGGTTCCCCTTTTCTTTGTGAAGATCTTTGCATATTGAATTGGGAGCTCCTATCAACATCGGGACTTCCTGCAAAGGAATTTGTTTGCCATGTGCGATATGTCCGCCGCGACTGTCATCGGCATACAGACCATCGAGATGTTCTGTGCCTGTGGAAGCTGCAAGAACGATAGGACCGTATAAGAAAGCATAATAATCTTTCTTGTCGGGGATTTGTTCAATAGTGACTTTCATCGGCAGGTTGAAGGTTATGACGTCTCCTTTTTTCCATTTACGGGAAAGAGGAAGATATTGATTTCCTTTTTTCGTGGGAAACGTTTCTTTCTTCCCATTAATGCTAATTGAATAGTTGGAAGATTGGTTAGCCCATTCCGGAATGCGTATCATTAAAGTACGTTGTTTCTTAGAAGCTTTATCTATTCGCAAAGTAACCTTATTGTCATCGGGAAAGCGGGTTTCCTGTGTCAAGATGACGCCTTGTTCTTTCCAGTTCAGTTGTGAGGGGATGAAAAGATTGACATAAAGCGTATCTTTCTGATGCGCATAAATGAATTCACCGTATTTGGTATGGTTCTCCAGACCAGAGCCGACACAACACCACATAGATGTTTCCGGTTGTGAATAAACGCGGTAATGTCCCGGTCGCATAGGAGTGAAGTATACAAATCCGCCTTTATCCGGCTCTTGAGACGCTAAGATATGGTTGTAAAGCGCACGTTCGTAATAGTTGATGTAGTTGGGGTCGGGCTCATTTATATTGCAGGGATTGTGAGAGTTCTGATAAAGCATTTTAGTAAGGCGGAGCATATTGTAGGTATTGCAGGTCTCCGGCCCTTGCACATCGTTTATCATGGAGGTAAAATTATCGGCCGGGTGGAAATGCTCGCGTACACTATTCCCTCCGATACAGACAGAGCGATTGTTGACAACCGTATTCCAGAAGAAACGGGCTGCATGATCCCATTCTTCGGCGTGATTCCAATTTTTGTCGTCCTGTGAAAGTTCGGCGATTCGTTTGTAACCGATCACTTTCGGTATTTGGGTGTTGGCGTGCATGCCTGTCAGTCGGTCTTTATCTTTGATAAGCGGATCAAGGATAATCTTATGGGAGAACCGACGTGCCAGTTCCAAGTACTTTTTATCTCCCGTAATTGCAGCTACGTCAGCGAAAGTCTCGTTTAGTCCGCTATGTTCGCTACGGAGCATGTCTTGTATTTGCTGATCGCTCAGACCGGAAGTTATGTCGATCATCCAATCTGTAAAAGCAATCAACATCCGGCGTGCCTGGTCGCTGCCTGTATAGAGGTAGGCGTCCCGTAATCCGGCGTATGTCTTGTGTATATTGTAGAGAGGCACCCATTTGCCATTGAGGTCGAAACCTCCGGCACGGATATTACCTGCTTTAATTTCTTTCCAAAGTTGGAGACTGCCCGGAGTTCCTCCGATAAAACCTGTTCCGACAGCTTGTTGGGCACGGTATAGCTCGTCAAGCATATAGTTAAGCCGGTTGTAAATTGCGGTATCTCCGGTAGCGGCATACATCATGGAGAGTGCGGATAAATAATGTCCGCCGATGTGTCCGTCCAGTCCGGTGTTTTCCCAATTTGTATAACTCGGAGCTTTCGGAGTGAGTCCCGCTTCGCGTAAGAAAGGAGCCAGCAAGCGATCGGGATTAAGGGCGAGTATGTAATGCAAATCAGTCTGTTGGGCTTGTAAGAACGGGCTATCCAATAGTTTGACGTCTTGTAAGGGGAAGTATGAAACCTGTGGAACGTTCTGTGCTTTAGACAGTGAGGCGGATAGAAGAAGTGCAAGTATGAACGGTGTGGTTTTCATGATAATAGTTTCCCCTTGTCCCTCTCCTTTCCGGAGAGGGAATGGGAATAGTTTATGTTAATACTTAGGTGATTAAGAAAGAAGCGGAGAGCCCTCCATGATGAGGGCTATTTGAATTTCACTGCTGCTTCTTCGATGGGCAATCCTGCCTTGTAGTTCTCGATGTATGTATTAAAACCGGCTACGTCCTCAGCGGTAGGCGATACCTCGATACCGGCGTCTCCGACAAATACTTTCTCATCCAAAAAATCAGCAAGCGATTGTTTTTTCTCATTGTTCACGAGGTAAGAACCGAGCAGGGCAATACCCCAAGCACCTCCTTCACCGGCTGTTTCCATTACAGAAATAGGCGAGTTGATGGCAGCTGCGAGTATTCTTTGACCTACTCCCTTTGTTTTGAATAATCCACCGTGACCTGTGATCCTGTCCACTTTGATTTTCTCTTCATTGAACAGGATATCGTTGCCAATCTTGAGTACTCCGACGGAAGCGTATAAATGGCTTCTCATGAAGTTTGCCAGATTGAACTTGTCATTGGCAGAACGTACAAACAAGGGCCTTCCTTCTGCAAGTCCTGTGACGGGCTCACCTGAAATATAATTGTAGGAGAGTAGACCTCCGCAATCGGCATCACCTGTGAGAGCAATGTTATAGAGCTTGCTATAAATTTCGTTCATGTCTACAGGTATACCCAGAAGCTCCTGGTATTCTTTGAACAAGTTAACCCATGCGTTGAGATCGGATGTGCAATTGTTGCAATGTACCATAGCTACCAGGCTTCCGTCCGGAGTGGTGACCATATCGATCATCTCGTATGGCTTTGACAACTCTTTCTCCAATACAATCATGGAGAAAGAGGATGTTCCTGCCGATACGTTTCCTGTACGTTGTTTCACAGCATTGGTTGCAACCATACCGGTACCCGCGTCTCCTTCCGGCGGACATACCGGTATTCCTGCCTTCAAATGACCGGATGCATCGAGTTTCTTGCTTCCTTCAGGTGTAAGGACACCTGCACTTTCACCTGCCGACAGTACCTTGGGCAGGATATCTTGCAGTGTCCAATTGTACTGATTAGGAGCAATCAGCTTGTCGAATTTCGCCACCATTTCGGCTGAATAGTTGTGGGTGGTCGGGTCTATGGGGAGCATTCCGGATGCATCGCCTATGCCCAATACTTTCTCGCCTGTCAACTGCCAATGCACATAACCTGCCAGAGTAGTCAGGAAGTCAATGTCTTTGACATGTGCTTCGTTGTCCAGAATTGCCTGGTACAAGTGAGAAATACTCCATCTCAACGGAATGTTGTAGACAAACAGGTCTGATAAAGCTGCTGCCGCGCGACCGGTATTCGTATTTCTCCAGGTACGGAAAGGTACGAGGATTTCTTCTTTTGCATTGAAGGGCATATAACCATGCATCATGGCACTGACACCGATAGCTGCCAGGTTCTCGATCTCTATGCCGTATAAGTTCTTCACGTTGGAGCGGAGATCGGCATAGCAATCTTGCAGACCGGACCAGATGGCTTCGATGCTGTATGTCCAAAGCCCGTCAACTAGCTGGTTCTCCCAAGTATGGTTTCCTTGAGCAATCGGCTTGTTTTCCTGATCAATCAAAACGGCTTTTATCCGTGTAGAACCGAGTTCGATTCCAAGAATGGCTTTGCCTGTTTCGATTGTTGATTTTGCATCTGATTTCATGTTGGATAGTGTTTAGCAAAGTGCTTTATTCAACATATAATATACTTCATTCATGCGCAACTCTTTCTTGAAGCAGCTGATAGTCGTATCTTTATTGATATGTACCATTTCGATACCTGCGATTTCAGCATAATCTTCCCAGTATTCAGCGGTCAGATCATATGAGAAGCAAGAATGGTGAGTACCACCTGCCAGAATCCATGCACCGGCACCTACTTCAAAGTTAGGCATTGGAATCCAAAGAGCGGAAGCAACCGGTAATTTCGGCAGCGGTTTCGGTTCGATACATTCCACATCATTTACAATCAGACGGAAACGGTTGCCTAAGTCTACTACAGTTGCAGTACAACCTGTACCGACTTTAGAAGTAAAGACAAGACGAGCTGTCTGGCTCTTACGAATACCTATACCGAGGAAGTGCACTTCCAGACGAGGTTTGTTGGCTGCGATAAGCGGACAAACTTCCAACATATGTGATTGTAAGATAGAACTTTGTGCACCGTTGAAGTTCAATGTGTAATCTTCGAGGAAAGAACAGCCTTTCGGAAGTCCTTGATTCATTACCCATACAGTGCGGTAGAGAGCAGCGGATTTCCAGTCGCCTTCGGCGCCGAAACCATAACCTTCCGCCATCAGACGTTGAGAAGCAAGTCCCGGAATCTGGTCGAAACCGTTATGTTCCAAGTCGCCCAAGTCGTCAAAATTGGTTGTGAATCCTTTTGCGCCTTTCGCTTTCAAGATAGCGCGAAGAGCCAATTCTGCTTTTGCGGCGTTCCATACCTTCTGATAAGCTTCGGTTGATTTGTCTTCCAAAGAAGCATCGTGGTCGTATTCTTTGAAATAAGTAGCTACTAATGCGTCTACGTCAGCGTCCTTGATATCTTTGTGATATTCCATCAGTTCGCTTACCGGACAATAGTCTACATGATAACCCATACGTTGTTCCGCTTCCACCTTGTCACCGTCAGTTACGGCTACATTGTTCATCTGGTCGCCAAAACGAATGATCAGCATATCTTGAGAATCTGCCCAACCTGCACAAACACGCATCCATACAGCAATCTTATGCAGTGTGTCTTCGTCTTTCCAATAACCTACTACCACTTTGCGACGGATACGCATACGAGTACAGATGTGTCCGAATTCACGGTCGCCATGAGCCGACTGATTCAGGTTCATGAAGTCCATGTCCATTGTATCCCAAGGAATTTCCTTGTTGAACTGAGTATGCAGATGCAACAACGGTTTCTTCAACTGTTGCAAACCGTGAATCCACATTTTTGCAGGAGAGAAAGTATGCATCCAAGTGATGACACCGACACATTTCTCGTCGTTGTTGGCAGCTTTGAAAACAGCTTCCACTTCTTTGGAAGAGTTGGCAGTTCCTTTGTATACCACTTTTACAGGGAGTTTGCCGGAGTTGTTCAACCCGTTAACCATTTCATTAGAGTGTGCGTCTACTGCGATTACTGCGTCACCTCCGTACAGGAGCTGTGCTCCTGTTACAAACCATACTTCATATTGATCAAATGCGTTCATAATGTTTTGCTTTAATTTTTAATTTCTAGTTTTTAATTGATTATTGTCCATAATAAGCATTCGGACCATGCTTGCGACTGAAATGTTTTTCAATCAGCAGAGGATTCATTGTTAAATTGGGATTAACGGCGTATGCGATACTTGCCATTTTTGCTACCTGTTCCATTACTACGGCGTTGTGTACTGCATCGTGTGCGTCTTTTCCCCAGGAGAAAGGACCGTGATTCTTTACCAGCACGCCCGGTGTATGTACAGGATTCAAACCTTCAAAACGCTTCACGATCACGTTCCCGGTCTCCAGTTCGTAGGCACCTTTCACTTCTGCTTCGGTCATATCTGCCGTGCAGGGGATAGCGTCATGGAAATAATCGGCATGAGTAGTTCCGATGTTCGGAATGTCGCATCCGGCTTGCGCCCAAGCGGTCGCATAGGTAGAGTGGGTATGTACCACTCCGCCGATTTCCGGGAATGCTTTGTAGAGTACTACGTGAGTCGGAGTATCTGAAGATGGCTTCAGCCGTCCTTCAACGACCTTGCCATCCAGATCCACTACTACCATATCTTCTGCTTTCATTTCATCGTAACTTACACCACTGGGTTTGATTACTACCAATCCGCTTTCACGGTCGATGGCAGAAACGTTCCCCCAAGTAAAGATGACTAATCCATGCTTTACCAATTCGAGATTGGCATGAAATACTTTTTCTTTCAGTTCTTCCAGCATATTGATTATAATTTGAATTTCGGATCTTTACGATAAACCTTGCTATTAAACTTATATAAGGCTGCCCCTCGTTTGGAACATAGCTTATCTATCTTATCGGTCTTTTCCACATAATCCATTCCGGCAACACGCTTGCGGAAGTTGCGCTTATCCATCGTTTCACCGTAAATGGCTTCATATAAACTCTGCAATTTGGATAGTGTGAAAAGTTTAGGCAATAAGTTGAAACCGATAGGTTCGGTAGAAGCTTTTTGTCTCATCAACTCCTTTGCTTTTGTCACCATTGCAGGATGATCGAAAATCAGTGGGGGAAGTTCATTGATGTTTACCCAGTAAGCGTTATGTTTCCGAACTAGTTTCCGGTCATATTCATTGACGTTGACCAACGCATAGTATGCGACGGAGATTACCCGTTCTCCCGGATCACGGTCGACCGCTCCGAAAGTTCCCACTTGTTCCATATACACATTTTCCAATCCGGTAAGTTCCGCAAGTACACGTTTGGCCGCATCGTCCACACTTTCGTTTTCTTGCACGAATCCTCCCATCAAAGACCATTCGCCCATTGCAGGTTCAAAATTTCTTTTCAGCAGTAGCAGACTTAATTCACCATCGTTAAATCCAAAAATGATGCAGTCAATGCCTACATGAAAGCTAGGATTCGAGCTATAATAATTGTTCATCGTTTTTTTATATTAGTTAATTAATTGTTACCAGAAATACCAGTAGAAAGCTGCGGTAATAGCCAGGATAATTGCTGTATGGATAATATCCCAATGATTCCAACTTGCACGTGTAGCCGCTTTTTGTTCTTTCGTAGCCGTACCGAATACCAAGCCTTGAATCTTTTCCGCTGTCGGAGCTTTTGTAGCCAGGCTGACTGCGATTACGATAATGATGCAGAACAGGAACATCCATCCGCAGAAGAACAGCCAATTCATATCATAGAACAGATATTTGAATGTAGAGTCTGCCACTTCTCCGGCATTGCTATAATATACTTTAGCACCCAGACGAGTTAAGCCGATAACCATACCGGCTATCAATCCCCACATACCACCTTGAGCGGAAGTACGCTTCCAGCAGATACCCAATAAGAAAGCGGCTGCGATACCCGGAGCCAATACAGACTGAACATCCTGCAAATAAGTATAAAGAACATCACCTACACTACGCATGATAGGAATCCAAAGGATACCTAAGATTACAATTACAACTGTTGCAATCTGGCCGATACCTACTAGTTTCTTTTCCGGAGTCTCCGGTCTGAAACGTTTGTAGAAGTCAATAGTAAACAACATGGCGGATGAGTTGAACAAAGAAGCTAAAGAACTCATCAAAGCTGCAAGGATACCGCATACAACCAGACCTTTCACACCGGCCGGCAACAATTTAGCGACCAAAGTGGGGAAAGCGGCATCGGCATTTGCTGTTCCGTTAGCCAGTAACGGAAGGAATCCTTCACCACCGGCACCGATATATTTCTGATGTAATGCAAATGCGATCATACCCGGAATAAGAAACAAGAAGACAGGCAGCAGTTTCAGGTAAGCACCGAAGATGGTACCGCGACGTGCTTCCATCTCATTCTTTCCGGAAAGTACACGCTGTACGATAAACTGGTCAGTACACCAATACCAGAATCCGATAATGGCGGAACCGATCAAAGCACCCAGCCAAGGGAAGTTCGGATCATCGTTACTACGGATCAGATTAGTCATTGTATCTCCGTAATCATTTACAGTTACCGCACCGCAAACTTTCATCATTTCGTCCCAGCCACCCAATTCTTTAAAACCAAGCACGAGGATGATCAAGGAACCAAGCAGAAGGATAGGAGTCTGGAGTACAGAAGTATACAATACGGATTTCATACCCCCGAAGATAGTATAAAGTGCTGTCAGAACTACCAATCCGATTGCAGCAATCCAGAAGAAGTCGATTCCCCAAAGTTCTTTGATACCGAATACCTGTTGGAATACCAAACCACCGGCATAGACTGTTACAGCTACTTTTGTCAATACATAACTTACTAAAGAAATAACAGATAAGATCGTACGTGACTGTGGGTTATAACGTCGTTCCAAGAATTCCGGCATTGTGTATACCATGCTTCGTGTATAGAATGGAACGAACACCCATCCCAAAATCAGAATCATCCATCCTTGAATTTCCCAATGAGCCATCGCCATACCACTGGAGGCTCCGGCACCTGCCAGTCCTATCAAGTGTTCCGAACCGATGTTTGATGCGAAGATAGAGGCTCCGATTGCGAGCCAAGTTGCGTCACGTCCGCCTAAGAAATAATCTGCCGAGTCATTTTGTTTTTGTCTGACTACCCAAACAATAATACCGATCAGCGCCAAAAAAAAGACGCCGATTACCCCCCAATCTAATGCTTCCACAATAAATATGATTTATAAGTTAATATTATTTCTCTACTGAGAATTTGAAAATACATTCGCTGTTATAGGTTTGTCCCGGTTCCAGAACTACTGAAGGCCAATCAACTTTGTTGGGACTGTCCGGATAATGTTGCGTTTCCAGACATACGGAAGCACGTTGATTGTAAACGATCCCTTTCTTTCCGGTTACAGTACCGTCGAGGAAGTTACCTGTATAAACCTGGATACCCGGTTCGTTGGTATATACTTCCAGAGTGATACCGCTTTCCGGTGAAGTCAGTTTGGCAGCTACCTGCGAAATGTCTCCCTTAGTGTTCAGTACCCAATTGTGGTCATAACCGTTTCCGTTTTTCAACTGGACAAAATCATAGTTACTGATGTCTTGCCCTACTGTTTTCGGAGTCGTGAAGTCCATCGGAGTATCTTTTACCGGGGCAATTTCACCTGTTGTCATGAAAGTGCTGTCTACCGGAGTATAGTAGTCTGCATTCACATACAGAATATTGTCGGTTGAGGCTTTCGACGGACTACCGGCCAGGTTGAAATAAGAGTGGTTGGTCATGTTGATGATCGTCTTTTTGTCGGTAGTTGCGCTATATTTAATATCGATAGCGTTGTCTTCTGTCAGTGTGTAAGTGACTTTGGCTGTTACATTACCTGGAAAATTTTCATCACCGTCGGGTGAGATACGGGTTAGTTCCAATGTCATCGGATCAATAAGATTTGCCTCATATACTTGATATTGCCATCCCTTGGGACCTCCGTGCAGACAGTGCCCGAAATTGTTTTGTGGTAGCTGGATGGTATCACCGTCAAGAACAAAACGTCCTTGATTGATACGATTGGCATAACGTCCGATGGAAGCACCGAAGTCGCTGGGGACATTGATATAGTCGGCAATACTATCGAAGCCTAAAACTACATCCTGCATCTTTCCGTTTTTGTCCGGTACCATGATAGACACGATACGACCTCCGAAATTAGTAATGCACACTTCCATGCCTGCTTTATTCTTTAAAGTATAAAGATTGGTTTGGGTATTATTTACTTCTGTTTGAAATTTTGCCGGATCAAGACCTGATAGAGTCAGCTCGGAAACCGGCTTGTTATTGCACGCAAAGAGCATAAGTGCGGCAAATCCTGCTAGTAGAAAATGTTTTTTCATGGTTATATTTTTTATGTAAATGAGTTGATTATCTTAATTCGGGTGTAAAAGTAACACTTTGTTTCGGTGTGTTCAATACACTGATGTATGTTATACAACATAAAACGTAAAAAATGCACTTATTGTTATACCTTATTATTATATATAAAAGGGCGGATATAAAAAAAATATTTTTCTGATAAAGGAAAAATATTCGGTTGCGAATGTATATCGGTCTATGTGTTCTCTTTGCATGAGAAATAAGGGCGTTTTTTATGATATGTGTTCGTATGTCCACCTGTGATTAGTGTAACGGGGCGTATTTTTGTACCATGATTGATGAACAAATACACTGATCTCCGATGGGGAAGGAAATTACTATCTGGCACATCAGGGACGCCTCTCTCCGCAGAATCAGTTGATGGTGCTGCATTTACGCCAGTTGTCCTTTACTCCGGAAGGTTGGCTGGTCGTTTCTCCCGAAAGGTATGCAGGCACACCGTCACGCCGTTTCACCGAAGCCGATCTGGCAGGGGAGTGGGAGATCATACGGGTACAGGAGCCGAGATATGAGCGTCAGTTGGAAGCCGGACAGATTCTTCCCGCTTCCATTTATTAAAAGACGGTACTTGCAACGGTGAAATGGTTGATGTGGAGGGAAAGTTTGTCCTTGCAAGCGGGAAGTGGCCTTTTTTGACCGAAAACTATCTGTTAATGCTTGATTTGGGTACGGAGAAGATAGAAAATCTGATTATCTTTGCAGGACACGACTGGGAGAATGAGACGGAAACCATTCTCTTTACCGGACTCGATAGTCGGGGACGTTCTGTCTGGGGAAAAAGAATAGAATAACTATATAATTTTTTATTGAAAACCATGAGAAGATACACAAATTTATTGGCTGTAGTGGCCTTATCTGCCGGAATGGCACTTCATGCGCAAACCAATGAAATGGTGATACAGACAAAGAAACTGGGAGCGGAAATCCAGCCTACCATGTACGGACTTTTTTTTGAGGATATCAACTATGCGGCCGACGGTGGCTTGTACGCCGAACTGGTGAAGAACCGCTCGTTTGAGTTTCCGCAGAACCTGATGGGATGGAAAACTTACGGTAAAGTAACTTTGATGGACGACGGTCCTTTTGAACGGAATCCGCATTATGTGCGTCTTTCCAATCCGGGACATGCCCATAAACATACCGGACTGGATAACGAAGGCTTCTTCGGTATCGGTGTCCGAAAAGGGGAGGAGTATCGTTTCTCTGTTTGGGCACGTCTGCCGCAGGGGAACGGAAAAGAAACATTGCGGATTGAATTGGTGGATACCAAATCTATGGGTGAACATCAGGCGTTTGCCACCGCTGATTTGACAGTCGATTCGAAAGAATGGAAGAAGTACCAGCTGATCTTGAAGCCGGGTATGACCCAGCCGAAATCGACACTTCGTATTTTCCTTACTTCCAAAGGAACAGTGGATCTGGAGCATATCTCTCTCTTCCCGGTCGAAACGTGGAAAGGACATGAAAACGGACTTCGCAAGGACTTGGCACAGGCTTTGGCAGATATCCATCCGGGAGTCTTCCGTTTTCCCGGTGGTTGCATTGTGGAAGGTACTGATTTGAATACCCGTTATGACTGGAAGAAATCGGTGGGTCCGGTAGAAAACCGACCTTTGAACGAGAACCGTTGGCAGTACACTTTTACCCATCGTTTCTATCCGGATTATTATCAGAGTTACGGATTGGGATTCTATGAATACTTCCTGTTATCGGAAGAAATGGGTGCCGAACCGCTTCCTATTTTGAATTGCGGTCTTTCCTGCCAATACCAGAATAACGATCCGAAAGCGCACGTTGCCGTTTGCGATCTGGACGGTTATATTCAGGATGCACTCGATCTGATTGAGTTCGCCAATGGTGATGTGAACTCTACATGGGGAAAGGTGCGCGCCGATATGGGACATCCTGCTCCTTTCAACCTGAAATTTATCGGTATCGGTAACGAGCAATGGGGAAAAGAATATCCGGAACGTCTTGAACCGTTCATAAAGGCTATTCGTAAGGCTTATCCGGATATGAAGATTGTAGGTAGTTCCGGCCCTAATTCCGAAGGAAAAGAATTTGATTATCTGTGGCCTGAAATGAAACGCTTGAAAGCTGATTTGGTAGACGAGCATTTCTATCGCCCTGAAAGTTGGTTCTTGGCTCAAGGTGCGCGTTATGATAATTACGACCGCAAAGGTCCGAAAGTTTTTGCCGGTGAATATGCTTGTCACGGTAAAGGTAAGAAATGGAATCATTTCCACGCAGCCTTGCTCGAGGCTGCCTTTATGACCGGTTTGGAACGTAATGCCGATATTGTCCATATGGCTACATACGCTCCGCTTTTCGCTCATGTGGAAGGATGGCAATGGCGTCCGGACATGATCTGGTTCGACAATCTGAATTCCGTACGCACTGTAAGCTACTATGTGCAACAGTTGTTTGCCCATAATAAGGGGACCAATGTTCTTCCGCTTACCATGAACAAGAGAAATGTGACGGGAGCTGAAGGACAGAACGGGCTTTTCGCCAGTGCGGTGTACGACAAGAATAAGAATGAGCTTATCGTAAAAGTAGCCAATACTTCCGATACGGCTCAACCGGTTTCGTTGAAATTTGAAGGCTTGAAGAAACAAAACGTATTATCTGACGGCCGTTGCATCAAGCTTCGCTCACTTGATTTGGACAAGGATAATACGCTTGAACAGCCTTTTGCCATCACTCCAAAGGAAATACCCGTGTCTATTCAGGGCCACGTGTTTACTGCCGAGCTGGAGCCGAACACATTCGCTGTTTATAAATTTACGAAGAAATAAAGGATAACATGATTCGTTTTAATAAAGCAAGGTTGGTTGGGGTTAGATTAGTTGTTTTATCATTTGTGCTGGCAGCCTTTACCGGGCTGTCGGCGCAGAATGATACTACGTTTGTTGCGAATGAAAACCCCATTATAAAATATAAGTATGTAGGTGATTCCGCTGCTATGGTACATGATGGGAAAGTGTATATTTATGACGGACACGATGAGTGTCCCCCTCTCAATGAGCATTATTTAATCAATGAGTGGTGTGTCTTTTCTTCTCCCGACTTGAAGACATGGACGGAGCATCCCGTTCCTTTGAAAGCGAAAGATTTCAGTTGGGCAAAGGGGGAAGCATGGGCAAGTCAGGTCATTGAACGGGACGGTAAGTTTTACTGGTATGTGACGGTGGAACATAAGACGATTCCCGGAAAGTCAATCGGTGTGGCTGTGTCGGATTCGCCTGTCTCTGTGCTTCAATCTTTAATTATATGTTGGGTTAGCAACGGATGAAGCTTGGAATCAAGTTCATCCACAATTAACGGATAACCAAAATCCAATTGGCCGATAACTAAAGCCGCTAAGTCAAATAATTTATTAGTTCCTGATGACTCATGTCCTTTCATCGAAAAACGGTTTTCTCCGATAATTTCTCCTTCATCATTGTATAAATGATTTTGGTATATAAAAGGGCGACTCTCCATTACGGAAAGCCGCCCTACATAATTATCTGATACAACCGGATGGTCTTTTATTCCAATCTGCGAGAACCGTCACCGATTACTACATCGTACACTTTCGGGCTTCTGCCGAATTTAGCTTTGAACGCAGCTTTGGTCTTTTCAACGAAGTTGTCATACAATTCGTTCTTGACAAGGTTGATTGTACAACCACCGAAACCGCCACCCATAACGCGTGAACCGGTTACACCGTATTCTTTAGCGCAGTCGTTCAGGAAGTCGAGTTCTTCGCAGCTTACTTCGTACAGCTTGCTCATGCCGTGATGAGTTTCGTACATCTTCTTACCTACAGTTTCGTAATCATCTTTTTCCAAAGCATCGCAAACGTCCAATACACGTTGGATTTCTTCGATTACGTATTCTGCACGCATATAGTCTTCGGCACTGATTTCAGCTTTAGCCTCTTCCAACATCTCCATCGTACAGTCACGCAGGAATTCTACGTGCGGATGTTTCTTCTGGATAGCGGCAACGGCAGCTTCACAACTTTGGCGGCGCTTGTTGTAAGCGGAAGAAGCCAATTCGTGCTTGACAACTGAATCCATCAACACCAGACGGTAACCTTCCGGATGGAACGGAAAATACTGATATTCCAATGAACGGCAATCCAGTCGGATCAAGCTGCCGGCTTTACCGAATACGGAAGCGAATTGGTCCATGATACCGCAGTTCACACCACAATAATTATGCTCTGTAGCCTGACCGACCTTAGCCAGTTCAAATTTATCTATCTTGTTGTCACCGAACAATTCGTTCAATGCGAAAGCGTATGTACTTTCCAAAGCAGCCGAAGAAGACATACCTGCACCCAGGGGCACATCACCTGCGAAAGCCGTATTGAATCCTTTTACGTCAACGCCACGTTTGATCATTTCACGGCAAACACCGAAAATATATCTTGCCCAACTTGCACGGGGAGCATCTTCCTCGTTCAAGCCGAATTCTACATAATCTTTCAAGTCGATAGAGTACGCTCTTACTTTGTCAGTACCGTTCGGTTTGATTTCTGCAATCATACCTTTGTCTACTGCACCCGGAAAAACGAATCCGCCATTGTAGTCGGTATGCTCACCGATCAGGTTGATACGGCCCGGAGAAGCATATAAAAAACCAGTAGTTCCGTCAAAGTGTTTGATAAAGCGACTTCTTACATATTCTGTATCCATGATATTGATATTTTAAAGATGAATAAATTGGTATATTATTATTCCACAGGAATATCTTTGTTTACATTCTTGCAACCTACCAGACCGTAGAACAGCAGATAAGCAAGAGCAGCGATAATAACCCAGTAGCTCGGCATGAAACCTGCGATATCGGCAACTATACCCTGAATGACAGGAAGGATACCGCCACCACAAACCAATACCATGAATAAGCCGGAAGCTGCAGCAAGATATTTGCCCAGTCCTTCTACTGCAAGGTTAAAGATACCGCCCCACATAATGGAAGTACACAGTCCGACTAAAACTAGATACATGGCGTTAATAGGTACTTCGGCAAATCCGAAAGACAAACCACCCGTTTCGCTTTGTTGAAGTACAGGAAGATTCACTAATGTCTCAGTAGATGAGAAGATAGCAAGGATTACCAAGATCAAGCCTAAGCCGGAAGTAAATGTAAGCATAGCTTTACTGGAGACTTTGGCACCTAGTGAAGCACCGGCCAGACGTCCGACCAACATTAAGAACCAATAAGTTCCTACTACGAATCCTGAGATTGTAGACGCTATACCTGCTCCACCTTTTTCTACAGAATCTGTCAAGAACAAATTCAAAGTACCCGGCACACCCACTTCAATACCTACATATACAAAGATTGCAATAGCTCCTAAGATGAAATGGCGGAATTTCAAAGCGCCTTTCATCAATTTTCCAATAGGTTCTGTTGAAGTAGCGGCATTGGGTTCCGGTATATGTACGAACAGGAGAACAAAGAATGCAAAAGCAAATACAGCCATTGCGGTATACATCACAGGGAATATCTGAGAGATAGTCGCTTTTTCGATAGAACCGGCGATAAGGATACCTACAAACATCGGAGTAATGGTAGCCATTACAGAGTTGAAAGATCCACCGACCTGAATAAGTTGATTTCCTTTGTTGCCTTCACCTCCAAGTTTGTTCAACATCGGGTTTACGACCGTGTTAAGCAGACACATGGAGAAACCTGCAACGAATGCACCGATCAGATAAACGGCAAAAGCCATTTCCGGGCTTGAATGACCGGATAAGAATTGAATACCTACGCCTATGAAACCGATAGCCACTGCGATAAGTGCTGTTTTCTTATATCCCACACGTTGCAGCAGTATACCGCTTGGAATACCCATTACTGCATAAGCAATGAAGTTTCCGAAGTTTCCCAGCATGCCTAATGCGTTTGATACGTCGAACTGATTTTTTAGCACGATACCCATAGGGGCAGCAAGGTTAGTAACAAATGAAATCATACCGAAAAGGAAAATCATCGTAATGATTGCAATGATTTTACCGTTCTTTTTTTCTTGTGTCATGGTTCAAAAAAAATGTTAGTTTATAAATTAGGTTAGTTATTTTTAATTGTTATTCTTCTACGGAAAATTTGTAAATAGTGATTTGTTGGTACTCATCGCCCGGTAGCAAGGTAGCCGATGGAAAATGAGGTTTGTTCGGAGTATCCGGGAAACATTGAGCTTCAAAGCAGATAGCGCTTCTTGCAGGGAAGGTAGCACCGTGTGCGCCTTTGAATCCGTTGAGCCAGTTTCCGGTATAAAGCTGTACACCGGCTTCCGTTGTATATACTTCCATGAGACGTCCGCTTTTCGGATCCTTGCAGGTCGCGGCCAACTCAAGCGAACCGCTCTCTGTCTTGTTCAATACGTAGCAATGGTCATATCCTGCGCCGAATACCAATTGCTGGAACTTATCATCGATACGTTCGCCTACGGTGTGCGGAGTACGGAAATCCATCGGTGTACCTTCTACTTTGGCTATTTCTCCGGTAGGGATGGAAACTTCGTCAATAGGTGTATAGAAATCAGCGTTGATAGTAACGATATGGTCGTTGACAGTAGGAGTGGGAGCGGCTATGCCGGCAAGATTGAAGAAACCGTGATTGGTCAGATTGACTACTGTAGCTTTGTCCGTTGTAGCACGATATTCAATATTCAGAGCATTCACCTCGTCATCCAGGCGGTAAGTCATTTCTACTTCCAGATTACCGGGGAACCCCTCTTCGCCGTCGGCGGAAACATAATTGAATTGCACTGTGCCTTCATCAATCTGAACAGCGTCCCATACGCGGGCATGGAAACCGGTAGGTCCTCCATGCAGGGAGTTCGGTCCGTTGTTGATGGTGAGTTCATGTTCTTCGCCGAACAAGGTGAATTTTCCTTTGGCAATGCGGTTGCCGTAACGTCCGATAGTCGTACTCAGGAAAGGTTCGGGACTGTTGATTACATGGTCGATACTGTCGTGTCCGAGAATCACATTGGCATACTTACCGTTTTTATCCGGTACCATAATAGAAAGAATGGCGCATCCGTAATTTGTTACAGCTACTTCCATTCCCTTCTTGTTTTTGAGGATAAATAAATCAGTCTCTTTATTGTTTATCTCCTTTTGGAAATCTTTCCGGCTGAGCCCTGATAGATTCCCTTCTGTTGGGAATGTGTTATTCATGTCTGGTATTATTAAAATTTCCTGCAAATAAAAGGAAATTCTTTCTTACTCACAAATATTCCTATTAAATATAGTCTAAAATTTGAACTATTTTTCGTATGTTTGTTCCCGGATTGAAACAATCCGAGCGAATTTAATCTAAGTTTATAACAAGAAAAACAAAAATGTATCCATTAAAATTCGAACCCATTCTGAAGCAGACGCTTTGGGGGGGCGACAAAATTATTCCGTTCAAGCATCTGAACGCTGACTTGAAGGGAGTAGGAGAAAGCTGGGAGATTTCCGGCGTTGAAGACAATGAGTCCGTTGTGGCGAATGGCCCGGACAAAGGTTTAACCTTGGCTGATATGGTAAGAAGGTATCGCGAGGAATTGGTGGGAGAAGCGAACTATGCTCGTTTCGGAAACAAATTTCCGTTGCTCATCAAGTTTATCGATGCTAAACAGGATTTGTCCATCCAGGTACACCCGACAGACGAACTGGCGAAGAAACGCCATAATTCAATGGGTAAGACAGAAATGTGGTATGTGGTAGATGCCGACAAAGGAGCAAAGTTGCGTTCGGGATTTTCCGAACAGATTACTCCGAAAGAATATAAAGAACGTGTGTTGAACAATACGATCACTGACGTATTGCAGGAATACGAGATTCATCCGGGTGATGTGTTCTTTCTTCCTGCCGGACGTGTGCACAGTATCGGGGCAGGTTCATTCATCGCCGAGATTCAGCAGACTTCCGACATCACTTACCGTATCTACGACTTCAACCGTAAAGATGCGAATGGTAAAACCCGTGAGCTTCACACTGATTTAGCCCGTGAAGCCATCAACTATGAGGTATTGGATGATTATCGCACGAAGTACGAACCTTTGAAGGATGAACCGGTGGAATTGGTGGCTTGTCCTTACTTCACTACTTCTTTGTATGACATGACTGAAGAAATCAGTTGCGATTATTCGGAACTCGACTCATTCGTGATCTTTATCTGTATGGAGGGAGCATGTGTGATGAAAGATAATGAAGGTAATGAACTGACGGTCAATGCGGGAGAATCGATCTTGCTGCCTGCTACGACGCAGGATGTCACTATTACTCCCGTAGGAGGTAATGTGAAACTGTTGGAAACGTACGTATAATTAATACTTAATCGCCATAATTTAGTCATCCGACTTTGTTCTGTTATGATAATGGGCAAAGCCGGGTGACTTTTTATCTCTAAAGAGATAACTTTGCAAAAAATAAAGGAACAAATGACAGAGGATTATTCACATAGAAAAAAAGAGGAAGCCTGTACAAAGGAGCAGCTAAAGAACAGGCAGGTGCTTATTATTCTAGTATGTTCTATACAAAAGAGATACCTGATTATGTGAAAGAAGATATCCGTATTGGATTAAAATAGTATAAGAGAGGAGAATATCGTAGTATTTCTTCTTTTATGAATAAGTATGAGAAATGAGTCAGTATAATCTCATTATATTTCCTAGAGCGGAGGAACGCATTGATTCGGTAATTGATTTTTTATTAATAGAGTGGGGATTTCAGTCACAGCAAAAATTTATGGCAGAGTTAAAATATTGTTTTAAAATTATAGAAATAAATCCTTTTTGATATATTGCTTTAGAGTACTATGTTTAGATGATTTCTTCATTCAGAAGAAAATAATTGTGGCTTAGGCTGTGTGTTTTCAGGTTTACTTATTATCGTTTGTAGTGAAGATGCTATTAATTGTATTTTAATATGCAAAAAGAGGAAATATTACGATTGATCAAAGAAACAATAGCTAAGACAATACCATCTGGCGCTAAAGTTATTTTATTCGGATCACAAGCTCGTGGAGATGCGAGGGAGGATTTGGATGGGGAATATTCTTATTTTACTGAATAAAGATAAAGTTGGATTAGATGACCATGATTATATTTCTTATCCTTTTTGGAACTTGGATGGACTATTGACATACAAATTCATCCCATTCTTTATACTTTTAAGGACTGGATGGAAAGGAGTTTTTCATCATTTTACAAGAATGTGGAACGAGAGGGGGTGATTTATGTTAAGTGCAGAAGAAGAAATTCTTCCGCTTATTGATAAGACTGTAATGTTTATTTCTAAAATGGAGGATTTGTTGACTTTTAAGTAGGATATAGTGAAGTCCCTTATTTTATCTCATATTCCTGAAGTATGCACGTATCTTCCTCATAATCTTGATTCCCATTACCACCCCATCGAATATCGCCATGCCTGTATTGAACGAACGCATAATGGCATCCGCTTTGTTGGTAGCCGGAGCTAGCGGAGCGAATATCTCGCGTGTTGTGGCAGTCATGGCTTTCTTTTGAACATGAATCTCATTTAGAAGTTTCTTTTTACGTTCTGCGATTTCTTCTAAAGTAATTTTCTGTGCTGGTGTTTGTGCACTCATAATTTATTTATTTGGATCGGTTAAAAATAAATTAGCGAGGAAGTTCACCATCGGAGAGATGATGAGCTGCTTGCGGAAAATAATAACTAGGAAGATTAGGACAATGTTGATACCGGCAATAATGGCAAAACTAGCCATGAGACCACCGAGCAATGGCTCTAATATGTAAGCCAATGCAAAAAGCAGGTAAAACAGGGCTACCATGCCTAAGATAATAAGTACTAATATCATGATTAACGTTGAGAATAGTATGGTTAACTTTTCCGTTAATTCTAATTTGGTATATTCTTTCTGAAGTTCTAAATATTTCTTGAACTCGAAAAATAACTGCTGGAAATTTTCAATACTTTTATCGTCTGCAAACATGGTCGCTCTGTTTTAGTCTGTTGTTACTCATTTACTCTGCTATTTCTCCTTTCATCTCAGCTGCAATCTCGTCAACAAGATTTTCCATCTCATTACGGTTGAGCTTGATACCTTTCTTACGGAGAATCTCTGCAATTTTATGACGAGTATCTTCTCCCTTCTCAGGAGCAAATAAAATACCAAGGGCTGCGCCTACGGCTGCACCACCCAGAAAAGCTGCTAATACATTCAATCCTTTCATAATTTGTAATGTTTAAAATGATTATGATACAACAAATATAACATTTTTATTGAAAGGTTGTTCATGAAAACGAAAAAAAAGTGCTCAGTTTTATATTTATTTTTTTTCTTCTTCGGTTTTAATCTTATTTAACTGACTTTCGAGGCTAATCAATATAACTTAAGGCGTACTTTTGCTAACTAATATTGTAAATCGAAACATAATGGAAGCTAAAATTGTTTTTATTACCGGTGCCAGTAGCGGAATTGGTGAAGGTTGTGCCCGTAAGTTTGCAAAAGAGGGATGGAACTTGATTTTGAATGCGCGTACCGTGTCGAAGTTGGAGGAACTGAAGGCTGAATTGGAAAAGATGTATGGTGTGCGGGTATATATACTTCCTTTTGATGTACGTGACCGGAAGCAGGCTGCTGCAGCTTTGGAATCTTTGCCCGAAGAGTGGAAAGCGATTGATGTGCTGGTCAACAATGCCGGACTGGTGATTGGCGTGGATAAGGAGTTTGAGGGGAGTTTGGATGAGTGGGACATCATGATCGATACGAATATAAGAGGGTTGCTGGCTATGACACGCATGGTAGTACCTGGTATGGTGGAACGCGGGCGCGGACATGTTGTCAATATCGGTTCCATTGCCGGTGATGCCGCTTATCCCGGAGGAAGCGTGTATTGTGCGACTAAAGCTGCTGTAAAAGCTCTGTCGGACGGTTTGCGGATTGACTTGGTGGATACACCATTGAGAGTAACGAATATTAAGCCGGGTATGGTGGAAACAAATTTTACGGTAGTACGTTATCGTGGAGATAAAGAGGCTGCTGATAATTTTTACAAAGGGATTCGTCCGTTGACGGGAGATGATATTGCCGAGACTGTCTATTTTGCCGCATCGGCTCCCGAGCATATTCAGATTGCGGAAGTGCTTTTAATGCCTACTTATCAGGCTACGGGTACTATTTCGTACAAGAAAAAGACGGAATAGAGGTTTTTTTGCCGGATTTCTTTGCCGGATGATAAAATTTCTATTATTTTGTTGCCCGAAACTAAATGTAGATGGACAAGGATATAGAATTATTAATTAAAACATGAGTATAGGATTATGAAAAAATTAGTCGTATTGGGAATGGGAGTATGCTTGGTGCTGGCTTTTGCATCTTGTAAATCCAGCGAAAGCGCCTATAAGAAAGCTTACGAGAAAGCAAAACAGCAGGAACTGGCGGAACCGCAGGTGGAAGTTCCGGTAGAAGTGACTCCGGTAGTGGCAGCTCCTGTGGCAACACCTAAAGTGGCAGATACATCCGGCGTTCGCCAGGAAAAAGTTACAGTGGTTTCCGGCAATGAGGGATTGAAAGATTATAGTGTAGTGGCAGGTAGTTTTGGCGTTAAAGCAAATGCGGAAGGTCTGAAAGATTGGTTGGACGCACAAGGTTATCAGTCAACTATTGCGTTCAATGCAGATAAGGCGATGTATCGTGTTATCGTAAGTTCATTTGCCGATAAAGCTGCAGCAGCTGAAGCCCGTGATGCTTTTAAAGCTAAGTATCCGAACCGTTCGGATTTCCAGGGAGCCTGGTTGCTGTATCGTGTTTATTGATTTCTTTTTGGTAATATATACTTGGAAAGAACAAATGTTGTTTCCAAATAAGAAGGCGGTAACTGGGAAGTTACTGCTTTTTTATTGAAGAAAGGGTTGAATATCTATTTAGATATTTTTATCTTTCTACTAAAAGAAGTTATAAATGCCAGCGGGGAAACTTTTATAGCAAAGAAAGTTTTTACTTTTGTCAATTCTTAATTTGGAGAATTCAAAGCCTTGATGGAAATGAGGTTTTAATAAAAGAATTAAATGGAACAAAAATATGTAATGGCTGCTATTGATGCAGCATTGAAAGCAAGTGAAGAAATACTGTCTATTTATGAGGATCCGGCATCGGATTTTGAAATAGAAAGAAAGGCTGATAATTCTCCACTGACAATAGCGGACAGAAAAGCACATGAAGCAATTGTTGCCGTTTTGAGCAAGACTCCTTTCCCGATCCTTAGTGAAGAAGGGAGACATCTGGATTATGAGGTCCGCCGTAAATGGGATACGTTATGGATTGTGGATCCTTTGGATGGTACAAAGGAATTTATCAAGCGTAATGGAGAATTTACTGTAAATATTGCTTTGGTGCAAGACTCGGTGCCTGTGATAGGGGTTATTTATGTGCCTGTAAAGAGAATACTCTATTTTGCGGTTGAGGGTGTGGGAGCATATAAGTGCTCCGGTCTTGTCGGTCTGGAAGATAATACGCTGACATTGAAACAGATGATCGAAGATTCGGAACGGTTGCCTTTGGATGATCCTCGCGATCATTTCATAGTCGTTGCTTCCCGTTCGCACTTGTCGCCTGAAACGGAAGAATATATTGCAGACCTGAGGAAAAAGAAACGCGGTGGCATTGAGTTGATATCGCGTGGAAGTTCTATGAAGATCTGTCTGGTGGCGGAAGGAGAGGCTGACGTGTATCCGCGCTTTGCTCCGACTATGGAGTGGGATACGGCTGCCGGACATGCGATTGCACGTGCTGCTGGAATGGAAGTGTATCAAGCCGGAAAGGATGAACCGTTACGATATAATAAGGAGGACTTATTGAATCCTTGGTTTATTGTTGAGCCCAAGAGAGAACACTAATTGATGTTTATATGACATTTGAAATTGTATTTGTACTATTGGCCCTATTAGGAATGGTAGCTGCCTTGGTTGCAGATAAGATGCGTCCGGGTATGATACTTTTTTCAGTAGTGGTATTATTTTTGTGTGCCGGTATTCTGACTCCCAAAGAGATGCTTGAAGGCTTTAGCAACAAAGGTATGATAACTGTTGCTTTGCTATTTCTGGTGAGTGAAGGGATCCGACAGTCGGGTACGCTGGGACAGGTGATAAAGAAGCTGTTGCCTCAGGGGAAGACAACGGTGTTTAAGGCACAGTTGCGTCTTTTACCTTCGGTGGCGTTCATCTCCGCTTTCTTGAATAATACTCCTGTCGTGGTTATCTTTGCTCCTATAATCAAGCATTGGGCCAATTCGGTGAAGCTTCCTGCTACAAAATTCTTGATACCTCTTTCTTATGTCACTATTCTGGGTGGTATTTGTACGCTGATCGGTACCTCTACTAATCTGGTGGTGCATGGTATGATATTGGATGCCGGGTTCGAAGGCTTCTCGATGTTTGAACTTGGAAAGGTAGGAATCTTTATAGCCATTGCCGGTATTATTTATCTGTTTGTTTTTTCGAAGCGTCTGTTGCCGGATGCACGTCCGGATACGGCGGTGCCGGATGAGGAAGTAGAGGAAGGGGAGAAGCTGCACCGGGTAGAGGCTGTATTGGGTGCGCGTTTTCCCGGTATTAATAAGAAACTGAAGGATTTTAATTTCCAACGCCATTATGGGGCGGAAGTGAAGGAGATAAAGACACGTAACGGGCAACGTTTTGTTACGAATCTGGAAGATATAGTGCTTCATGAAGGAGATACTCTTGTGGTGATGGCTGATGATACGTTTATTCCGACATGGGGAGAATCTTCCGTATTCGTGCTGTTGACAAATGGAAGTGACCCTGATACTGCCGGAAAGAAAAAACGTTGGTTTGCTTTGTTTCTTTTGGTGTTGATGATTGTAGGTGCAACAGTGGGTGAACTTCCTATTGTGAGGGAAATGTTTCCGGATATCAAACTGGATATGTTCTTCTTTGTTTCTATTACTACTATTATTATGGCATGGACAAATCTGTTTCCTGCCCGCAAATATACTAAATACATTTCGTGGGATATCCTGATTACGATTGCTTGTGCTTTTGCGATCAGTAAGGCGATGGTAAATTCGGGAGTGGCGGATTGCGTTGCTAAGTTCATCATTGGGTTAAGTGATGATTACGGTCCGCACGTGTTGCTTGCAATGCTATTTATTATTACAAATCTGTTTACGGAGTTGATAACCAATAATGCAGCGGCGGCTTTGGCGTTTCCCTTGGCACTGTCGATCTCGACACAGATGGGAGTCAGCCCGACACCTTTCTTTGTGGTGATTTGTATGGCTGCATCTGCCAGTTTCTCTACACCGATTGGTTATCAGACGAATCTGATTGTGCAAGGTATCGGTAACTATAAGTTTATGGATTTTGTGCGTATCGGATTACCGCTAAATATTATAACCTTCTTAATTTCTGTTATTCTGATCCCGATGATCTGGAACTTTTAATAAAACTAATTTATAGATGGAAGAAAAGAATCATATATATCCTATATTTGACCGCATGATGACACGGCAAGACAAAGAAGAGCTTTTGGGACAGCATAGTGTCATGATATGGTTTACCGGACTGAGCGGGTCGGGGAAAAGTACAGTTGCCATTGCATTGGAACGCGAACTGCATAAGCGTGGACTGCTTTGCCGTATTCTGGACGGGGATAATATCCGTAGCGGAATTAATAATAATTTGGGCTTTTCGGAAACCGACCGGGTGGAGAACATTCGCCGTATAGCCGAAGTGTCAAAGTTGTTTTTGGACAGCGGCATTATAACAATTGCTGCTTTTATCAGTCCGAATAATGATATTCGCGAAATGGCAGCGAATATAATCGGAAAGGATGATTTTCTGGAAATTTTCGTAAGTACCCCGTTGGAGGAGTGTGAGAGACGCGATGTAAAGGGCTTGTATGCGAAAGCCCGCAAAGGAGAAATAAAGAATTTTACGGGAATCTCCGCGCCTTTTGAGATACCGGAACATCCGGCTTTGTCGTTGGATACTTCTAAACTAAGTTTGGAAGAATCTGTGAATCGTTTGCTGGAGCTGATTTTACCTAAAGTGAAGAATGTGAAATGAAGAATTAGGAATGAAGAATTGGTATGCGGTTGTCGGCAAATTCATAATTCGTAATTCATAACTTTTAAAATAAATGGAAGAATATAAATTAAGTCACTTGAAAGAGCTCGAAGCAGAGTCTATTCATATCATTCGCGAGGTGGCGGCGGAATTTGAGAATCCGGTGATGCTTTACAGTATCGGAAAAGATTCTTCGGTGATGGTACGTTTGGCGGAAAAAGCGTTTTATCCGGGTAAAGTACCATTCCCTTTGATGCATATCGATTCGAAATGGAAGTTCAAGGAGATGATTCAGTTCCGTGACGAATATGCAAAGAAATATGGATGGAATCTGATTGTAGAAAGTAATATGGAAGCTTTCAATGCAGGGGTGGGACCTTTTACGCATGGAAGCAAAGTACACACTGATCTGATGAAGACACAGGCATTGCTTCGTGCTCTGGATAAGTATAAGTTTGATGCAGCGTTTGGGGGAGCCCGTCGTGATGAAGAGAAATCACGTGCGAAAGAACGTATTTTCTCTTTCCGGGATAAGTTCCATCAGTGGGATCCGAAAAACCAGCGCCCTGAATTGTGGGATATTTATAATGCCCGTGTACACAAGGGGGAAAGTATTCGCGTATTTCCGTTGAGTAACTGGACAGAGTTGGATATCTGGCAGTACATTCGGCTGGAGAATATTCCGATTGTCCCGTTGTATTATGCAAAGGAACGTCCGGTAGTACAAATGGATGGTAATCTGATTATGGCGGATGATGACCGCTTGCCGGAAAAATACCGTGATCAGATTGAAATGAAGATGGTCCGTTTCCGTACGTTGGGTTGTTGGCCATTGACGGGTGCTATAGAAAGCGGAGCTTCAACAATTGAGGAGATTGTGGAAGAAATGATGACTACTACTAAGAGTGAGCGAACAACTCGCGTGATTGACTTCGACCAGGATGCGAGTATGGAGCAGAAGAAACGTGAAGGATACTTTTAATTGTAACAAGTGATGGCAGATAATAAATTAGATATAAAGGCTTTTCTGGATAAGGATGAGCAGAAAGACTTGCTGAGACTGTTGACCGCCGGTTCGGTTGATGATGGGAAATCAACGCTGATCGGACGTTTGTTGTTTGACAGTAAGAAATTGTACGAAGACCAGTTGGATGCGTTGGAGCGTGATAGCAAACGTGTAGGAAATGCGGGTGAGCATATAGACTACGCATTGTTGCTCGATGGTTTGAAAGCCGAACGGGAACAGGGTATTACGATTGATGTGGCTTATCGTTATTTTTCTATCAACGGCCGTAAGTTTATTATTGCGGATACTCCGGGACATGAGCAGTATACTCGTAATATGATCACCGGCGGATTTACGGCTAACTTAGCTATTATTCTGGTAGACGCCCGTATGGGAGTGATTACACAGACACGCCGCCATACTTTCCTGGTATCTCTGTTGGGTATCAAGCATGTCGTATTGGCCGTAAACAAGATGGACTTGGTGGACTTCTCGGAAGAACGGTTCAACGAGATTGTTGCCGAATACAAGAAATTCGTTGCTCCGTTGGGAATTCCTGATGTGAACTGTATTCCTCTTTCCGCTTTGGATGGAGATAATGTAGTGGATAAATCGGAACGTACTCCGTGGTATAAAGGAATCTCTTTGTTGGATTTTCTGGAAACCGTTCATATTGATAATGACCATAATCTGTCTGATTTCCGTTTCCCGGTTCAATATGTACTTCGCCCGAATCTGGACTTTAGAGGTTTCTGCGGTAAGGTCGCATCCGGTATTGTCCGTAAGGGGGATACAGTGATGGCACTTCCTTCGGGAAAAACGTCTAAGGTAAAAAGTATCGTAACTTATGACGGGGAGTTGGATTATGCGTTTCCACCGCAATCTGTTACATTGACTTTGGAAGATGAGATTGATGTGTCTCGTGGTGAAATGCTGGTACATCCGGATAACTTGCCTATTATCGACCGTAATTTTGAGGCAATGATGGTGTGGATGGACGAGGAACCGATGGATATCAATAAGTCTTTCTTTATCAAGCAAACGACTAATCTGAGCCGTACCCGTATTGATGCGATTAAATATAAGGTGGATGTAAACACAATGGAACACCTTTCTGTTGATAATGGACAATTGACGGCAGATAGTTTGCCATTGCAGCTCAATCAGATTGCACGTGTGGTGCTGACTACTGCCAAAGAACTTTTCTTTGATCCGTATAAGAAGAATAAGTCATGCGGTTCATTTATCTTGATTGATCCTATTACGAATAATACTTCGGCTGTCGGTATGATTATCGATCGGGTTGAGGTGAAGGATATGAGCAATACGGATGATATTCCTGTTTTGGACTTACCGAAGTTGGGAATTGCTCCGGAACATTATGAAGCTGTGGAGAAAGCAGCAAAGGAATTGGAACGTCAGGGTTTTGCTGTGAAAATAATAAAGTAAGAAAAGTATGGGATTACTCGAATTTAATAAACTTCCGATTAATACGCTGGTAGGTGCAGATTGGAAAACGTTTAAGGCTATCACTGCCGGTCGTGAAATAGATGCGGCTTACAAAGGAAAATACCGGTTGACAAAGGCGGTGTGCCGTTTACTCTCTCCATTAGCCGGATTGCAGAATAGTCGGTATGAAAAGCTATTGGCCAACCAGCCATTGGAACATGATCCGGTATTTATTCTGGGACATTGGAGAAGCGGAACTACTTTTGTTCATAATGTGTTCTCTTGCGACAAGCATTTTGGGTATAATACAACGTATCAGACTGTGTTTCCTCATTTGATGATGTGGGGACAGCCTTTCTTTAAAAAGAATATGAGTTGGCTGATGCCGGATAAACGTCCGACCGACAATATGGAACTGGCTGTGGATCTTCCGCAGGAAGAGGAATTTGCATTGTCGAATATGATGCCTTATACTTATTATAATTTTTGGTTTTTACCGAAATGTCAACAGGAATATGCAGACAAGTATCTGTTGTTTGATGATATTACAGACGCGGAGTTGAAAGTTTTTGAAGAGGTATTTACGAAACTGATTAAGATTTCTTTGTGGAATACACATGGTACTCAATTCCTTAGCAAGAATCCTCCGCACACCGGTCGGGTGAAAGAACTGGTAAAGATGTTCCCGAACGCTAAGTTTATTTACTTGATGCGTAATCCGTATACGGTATTCGAATCTACACGCAGTTTCTTTACAAATACGATTCAACCGTTGAAGTTGCAGGATATCAGCAATGAACAATTGGAGGAAAATATCCTTTCTATTTATGCAAAACTTTATCATAAGTATGAATCGGATAAACAGTTTATCCCCGAAGGTAATCTGATGGAGGTGAAGTTTGAAGATTTTGAAGCAGATGCGATGGGAATGACAGAGAATATTTATAAGTCACTTTCTATTCCGGGATTCACGGAAGCGCGTGCTGACATAGAAAAGTATGTGGGCGGTAAGAAAGGATATAAAAAGAACAAGTATAAATATGATGATCGCACAATTCGTCTGGTTGAAGAGAATTGGGGATTTGCTTTAAAGCAATGGGAGTATAATTTATAAGAAGAAGAAAAAAGAAAGGAAAGTAATGGTTCAGAAAATTGTTCGTCGCCTGTTGATGACAGGTTTTGTTGCATTTTTTTCTTCCTTGTCTTTGATGGCGCAACATAAAGTCGAAATGGTTCCTTTTGGAGACATGGATCAATGGGTAGACCGTCAAATAAAGGAGTCGAGCATTATTGGCGGAAATACAAAGAATGTATATGCGATAGGGCCGACCACTGTAATCAAGGGAGATCAGGTTTATAAAAATATGGGTGGTTCGCCTTGGGGTACTTCAAACGTGATGGCAAAAGTAGCCGGAATTACCAAGACGAACACATCGGTTTTCCCCGAAAAAAGAGGGAATGGATACTGTGCGCGGCTGGATACTCGCATGGAAAGTGTGAAGGTGTTGGGACTGGTCAATATCACGGTGCTGGCGGCTGGTTCTATTTTTACCGGATCGGTGCATGAACCTATTAAAGGTACTAAGAATCCACAGAAGATGCTGCAGACCGGTATTCCGTTTACTAAGAAACCGGTAGCCCTTCAGTTCGATTACAAGGTGAAGATGTCGGATCGCGAAAATCGTATCCGTGCTACCGGATTCAGTAAGATTACGGATGTTCCCGGTAAAGATTATCCTGCAGCTATTCTGTTTTTACAGAAACGTTGGGAAGATGCGGAAGGAAACGTGTATGCGAAACGTATCGGTACAATGGTGACCTATTATTATCACTCTACGGATTGGAAGAATAATGTTTCCTATGAAATTATGTATGGTGATATTACAAGTCGTCCTGAATATAAGGCTCACATGATGCGTCTGCAGGTTACTGAAAGTTACACGGTCAATAGTAAAGGCGAAAGTGTACCTATTCATGAGGTGGCTTGGGGGGATGAAAATGACGTTCCTACCCATCTGTGTCTTCAGTTTACATCCAGTCACGGAGGGGCATATATAGGTTCTCCGGGAAATACATTATGGATTGATAATGTAAAGTTAGTATATTAAAGGTACAGCAGAAAAATAAGAATAGCCAATGATAAATTTGTCGTTGGCTATTTTTGTTTTATAAAAAAAAGAATGGAGGTGTGATTTTTTACGTGATTTTTTGCGTGTATTATATTAAATATCTATATTTGCAGTAATTTTTAAGAAAATAAGTTCATCTTATTCTCTTTTTGATGGAAATATATTATTTACTAAAATAAATTGAGATGAAAAAGGGTTTATTATTTATTTTATTGGCGGCAGTTTCTGTTTGTCTGCCTGCTCAGGAAAAAGAAAAAGCAGCAACCAGCTATAGCGTAGAGACAAACCGCTTTGGAGCTAATTGGTTTATTAGTGGTGGTCTGGGAGCCCAGATGTATTTTGGAGATAATGACGGTAAGTTGGATTTTGGAAAACGACTTGCTCCTGCATTGGACATTGCTGTAGGAAAGTGGTTTACTCCCGGAATCGGTTTGCGTATTGCTTATAATGGTCTTCAGGCTAAGGGAGCTACTTTGCTTGAAGATGATGCTTACGTAAAAGGTGGCGTTATGTCTAACGGATATTATAAGCAGAAATGGAATATCGCTAATTTCCATGCTGATGTTATGTTGAACCTTACTAATATGTTCTGCGGGTATAAGGAAGACCGTCTGTATTCATTCATCCCTTATGCAGGTGCAGGATGGGTTCATTCTTGGACGAAACCGACAGATGATAATATTGGTTTTAATTTAGGTTTGATTAACCGTTTCCGTTTGTCGTCTGCTTTGGACTTCAACGTGGAAATGCGTAGCCTGTTTATGAAAAATACATTGGCTGGTGAGAATAAGGAAGCTATGTTAGGACTGACTGTAGGTGTTACTTATAAATTTAAGAAACGCGGTTGGAATGCAGTTCCTACGGTTCCGATGGTTCCAGAGAGCCAGTTGAACGATATGAGAGACAGAGTAAACGCACTGAAGGGTGAAAATGAATCTTTGAAGCGTGACCTGGTTGAAGCACGTAATAAGAAACCGGAAGTGATTGTTAAGAAAGAAGCTGGATTGGTTCCACGTCTTGTTGTTGTATTCAATATCGGTAAGAGCAATATCAGCAAGAGAGAGTACATGAATATCGAAGCTATGGCTAAGGGTATCAAGGAAAATCCAGGAAAAGTATTTACTATAACTGGATATGCTGATAAGGGTACAGGCTCTGCTGAATACAACATGAAGTTGAGTAAGAAGAGAGCTGAAGCTGTTCGTGACTTGATGGTTAACGAATTTGGAGTTCCTGCTTCTCAGTTGAAGGTTGATTATAAGGGTGGTGTTGGCAACATGTTCTATGATGATGCTAAACTGAGTCGTGTAGCAATTGTTGAAGAATAATATACACTTGAAATATTATAATAAAAGAGACGTTTCCTTTCACGGGAAGCGTCTTTTTTGTATTTTTGTGCCCCATGAGCAGAATAGTAGCAATAGATTACGGAAGAAAACGTACAGGAATAGCTGTCAGCGACACCATGCAGCTGATTGCCAATGGCTTGACGACAGTTCCTACACATGAGCTTTTGAATTTTATCGGTGATTACATCGCTAAGGAACCGGTAGAGCGGATTATTATTGGATTGCCTAAGCAAATGAATAATGAAGTTTCGGAGAATATGAAAAATATAGAACCTTTTGTCCGTTCACTGAAAAAACGTTTTCCTGAGCTTCCTGTGGAGTATGTGGATGAGCGTTTTACCTCCGTTCTTGCACATCGGACTATGCTGGAGGCAGGACTGAAAAAGAAAGACCGGCAGAACAAGGCTTTGGTAGATGAGATTAGCGCTACAATTATTCTGCAAACATATTTGGAAAGTAAACGTTTTTAATATAGACAAAGAATAACTTAATTTTTTAGTAGAATATCAGATATGATTTTACCTATTTATGTATATGGCCAGCCTGTTTTAAGAAAGGTGGCAGAGGATATAACTCCGGATTATCCGAATCTGAAAGAGTTGATTGCAAATATGTTTGAAACAATGGTGCATGCGGATGGTGTAGGATTGGCTGCCCCGCAAATCGGTTTGCCAATTCGTGTTGTTACCATTACATTAGATCCGCTCTCGGAGGATTATCCTGAATTTAAAGATTTTAATAAAGCTTATATCAATCCCCATATACTAGAGGTCGGGGGAGAAGAAGTAAGTATGGAAGAAGGATGTCTGAGTCTGCCGGGTATCCATGAGACGGTGAAAAGAGGAGATAAGATTCGCGTGAAATATATGGACGAGAATTTTGTGGAATACGAGGAAGTTGTAGAAGGCTATCTGGCTCGCGTAATGCAACATGAATTCGACCATTTGGACGGTAAGATGTTTATTGATCATATTTCTCCACTTCGTAAGCAAATGATTAAGGGAAAACTGAATACGATGTTGAAGGGGAAAGCTCGTAGTTCTTATAAGATGAAACAGGTAAAATAAAGATAAAAAACGTTTATATCCCTGTTAAGTAAACGAAAAACATTATTTTTGCTTCGTTTACAAGTATAAAATGTCGATGATAAAGAGAATATTAACAGTATTATTACTGTTTCCCACACTGGTATGTGCTCAGATAAATACGGATCGGGTGATGACTATCGCCCGAAACGCTCTTTATTTTGAGGATTATGTACTTTCCATTCAGTACTTCAACCAGGTAATTAACGCTAAACCTTATTTGTATGAGCCTTATTTTTTCAGGGCTTTGGCCAAACTGAATCTGGAAGATTTTCAAGGTGCGGAAGCAGACTGTGATGCGGCTATCCAACGCAATCCGTTTGTGGTAGGTGCTTATCAGATTCGTGGCCTTGCCAGAATCCGTCAGAGCAAATTTGACGGGGCTATTGAAGATTATCAGAAGGCTTTGCATTATGATCCGGAGAATATCACTCTGTGGCATAATTTAACGTTATCTCATATTCAGAAAAAGGATTATAATTCAGCAAAAGAGGATCTGGAAAGTTTGCTGAAAGTGTCTCCCCGTTATACACGTGCTTATTTAATGAGGGGGGAAGTGTCTTTGCAGCAGAAGGACACCATTGCTGCCTTGACCGATTTCAATAAGGCGCTTGAATTGGATAAATATGATCCGGACGCATGGGCTGCACGGGCAATTGTGAAATTGCAGCAATCCAAATATGCGGAGGCGGAATCGGATTTTGACCGGGCTATTCATTTAAGTGCGAAGAATGCCGGAAACTATATTAATCGTGCATTGGCAAGATTCCATCAGAATAATCTGAGGGGGGCTATGAGTGACTATGATTTGGCATTGGATATTGATCCCAATAACTTTATCGGACATTATAATCGTGGTCTGCTTCGTGCACGGGTAGGGGATGACAACCGGGCAATTGAGGACTTTGATTTTGTCATTCAAATGGAACCGGATAATATGATGGCTGTCTTTAACCGTGGTTTACTCCGTGCGCAGACAGGTGATTATCGTGGGGCCATACAAGACTATACGACTGTTATCAATCAGTATCCTAACTTTCTGGCCGGATATTATCAGCGTTCGGAAGCCCGTAGAAAAATTGGGGATAAGAAAGGAGCGGAACAAGATGAGTTTAAGGTCATGAAAGCCCAGATTGACAAGCAGAACGGTGTGACGACTAATAAGGATGTTGCCCAGAATAAAGATAAAGCGGACGGAAGTGGAGATGAAGATGGAGAAAAAACACGCAAGAAGTCGGATAAGAATATGAATAACTATCGTAAGATAGTAATTGCCGATGACTCTGAAGCCGAACAGCGTTATACGAGTGATTATCGTGGACGTGTGCAGGACAAGAATGTAAATATCACACTGGAGCCCATGTTTGCTTTGACTTATTATGAGAAAATGAGTGACGTGAAGCGTTCGGTGAATTTTCACAAGTATATTGAGGACTTGAACCGTACGGGAATCCTCTCTAAACGTCTTCGTATTACGAATATGGAAGCTCCGTTGACAGAAGAACAGGTGAAATTCCATTTTGCTTTGATCGATACACATACGTCCGCTATCGTGGCTGATGAAAAGAGCGCTTCGAAGCGTTTTGCCCGTGCGATTGACTTCTATCTGGTGCAGGACTTCTCAAGTGCTGTGGCTGACTTGACACAGACGATTCTGTTGGACGGTGATTTCTTCCCGGCTTATTTTATGCGTGCGCTTATCCGCTGTAAGCAACTGGAATATCAGAAGGCGGAACAAGCCGCCGAAACGAATATTCCGGGTGATAAACGTAAAGAGATTACTGCGGTTGATTATGAAGTAGTAAGGAAAGACCTGGACAAGGTGATCAATCTGGCGCCGGACTTTGTTTATGCTTACTATAACCGTGCGAATGTCTCTGCTATGCTGAAGGACTACCGGGCTGCTATTGCCGATTATGACAAGGCGATCGAGCTGAATCCTGATTTTGCGGATGCTTACTTTAATAGAGGCCTTACCCATATATTTTTAGGTAATAACAAGCTGGGCATTTCTGATTTAAGTAAAGCCGGTGAGTTGGGCATTGTTTCTGCTTATAACGTAATCAAACGTTTTACGGATCAGACGGAATAACATTTATTTGATAAAAAATGGAAAACTCAAAAGATTTACTTACTTTTGCGTTCAAATTGTGAAAATATAACATCATCTATTATGATAAAGATAAAATTTCCCGATGGCTCTGTTCGTGAATATAATGAAGGAGTGAACGGTTTACAGATTGCAGAAAGTATCAGTTCGCGTTTGGCACAAGATGTTTTGGCTTGTGGCGTGAATGGCGAGACTTATGATTTAGGACGTCCTATTAATGAAGATGCTGATTTCGTGCTTTATAAATGGGATGATGAAGAAGGCAAACATGCTTTTTGGCATACAAGTGCTCACTTGTTGGCTGAAGCTTTGCAGGAACTTTATCCGGGTATTCAGTTCGGTATCGGTCCGGCCATTGAAAACGGATTCTATTATGATGTAGATCCGGGAGAAGCGGTAATCAAGGAAAGTGATCTGCCTGCTATTGAAGCTAAGATGCAGGAACTGGCTGCCAAGAAAGAAGATGTAGTCAGAGAGAGCATTGCCAAAGCGGATGCATTGAAGATGTTTGGCGATCGTGGGGAAACTTATAAATGTGAGTTGATTTCCGAATTGGAAGACGGACATATTACTACTTATACGCAAGGGGCATTTACTGATCTTTGCCGTGGTCCTCACTTGATGACGACTGCTCCGATCAAAGCTATCAAACTGACTACGGTAGCCGGTGCATATTGGCGTGGTCAGGAAGACCGTAAGATGTTGACACGTATTTATGGTATCACGTTCCCGAAGAAGAAAATGCTGGATGAGTATCTGGTATTGTTGGAAGAAGCCAAAAAACGTGACCACCGTAAGATCGGCAAAGAGATGCAGTTGTTCATGTTCTCGGAGACGGTAGGAAAGGGACTTCCGATGTGGCTGCCGAAAGGTACTGCATTACGTCTGCGTTTGCAGGAATTCTTGCGTCGTATCCAGACTCGCTATGACTATCAGGAAGTAATCACCCCGCCGATTGGCAACAAGTTACTATATGTGACTTCCGGTCACTATGCAAAATATGGCAAAGACGCTTTCCAACCTATTCATACTCCGGAAGAAGGAGAAGAGTACTTCTTGAAACCGATGAACTGCCCTCACCATTGTGAGATTTATAAGAACTTCCCGCGTTCATATAAAGACCTTCCATTGCGTATTGCTGAATTTGGAACAGTTTGTCGTTATGAACAAAGTGGTGAGTTGCACGGTTTAACTCGTGTACGTAGCTTTACGCAGGATGACGCTCATATTTTCTGCCGTCCGGATCAGGTAAAAGATGAATTCCTTCGTGTAATGGATATCATCTCTATTGTGTTCCGTTCTATGAATTTCCAGAATTTTGAGGCTCAGATATCATTGCGCGATAAAGTAAACCGCGAAAAATATATTGGTAGCGATGATAATTGGGAAAAGGCAGAACAGGCTATTATCGAGGCGTGTGAAGAAAAAGGATTACCTGCTAAGATTGAATATGGTGAAGCGGCTTTCTACGGTCCTAAGCTCGACTTTATGGTGAAAGATGCAATCGGTCGTCGCTGGCAGTTGGGTACTATCCAGGTAGACTATAACTTGCCGGAACGTTTTGAACTGGAATATATGGGATCTGATAATCAGAAACACCGTCCGGTTATGATCCATCGTGCACCGTTCGGATCAATGGAGCGCTTTGTTGCCGTGCTGATTGAACATACCGCCGGTAAGTTCCCATTGTGGTTGACACCCGACCAGGTTGCTATTCTGCCGATCAGTGAGAAGTTCAATGAATATGCGGAACAAGTGAAGATGTATCTGAAAACTCACGAAATCCGTGCGATTGTAGATGACCGCAACGAAAAAATAGGTCGCAAGATCCGTGATAATGAGATGAAACGTATTCCTTATATGCTGATTGTCGGCGAAAAAGAAGCAGAAAATGGTGAAGTTTCTGTTCGTAGACAAGGCGAAGGAGATAAGGGGACCATGAAATTTGAAGAATTTGCTAAAATTTTGAACGAAGAAGTTCAGAATATGATAAATAAATGGTAACTTTGCAGCCGTTTCATGATAAATATTTAGTAGAACAATAAAAAGATCAAACTAGGAAGTAAACGTTTTTAATGAAGAATGACACTTTTAAAGGGCAATACAGAATCAACGAACAGATTCGTGCCAAAGAAGTCCGCATTGTAGGCGACGATATTGAACCGAAAGTATATCCTATCTTTCAAGCCTTGAAAATGGCCGAAGAGAAAGAATTGGATTTAGTGGAAATTTCTCCTAATGCTCAACCCCCTGTTTGTCGTATTATTGATTACTCTAAATTTCTTTATCAATTAAAGAAACGCCAGAAGGAACAAAAAGCGAAGCAGGTTAAGGTCAATGTAAAAGAGATCCGTTTCGGACCTCAGACAGACGATCATGATTACAACTTCAAGTTGAAGCATGCTAAGGGCTTTTTGGAAGATGGAGATAAGGTGAAGGCCTATGTGTTCTTTAAGGGACGTTCCATCCTTTTTAAGGAGCAAGGTGAAGTTCTTTTGCTTCGTTTTGCCAACGACCTTGAAGATTACGCAAAAGTAGATCAGATGCCTATACTTGAGGGAAAGCGTATGACTATACAACTTTCTCCGAAAAAGAAAGAGGCAGCTAAAAAGCCAGCAGCACCGAAACCTGCCACTCCTGTGCAGAAAGCTGAAAAGCCGGAAGCTGAGGAAGAATAAGAGAAAATGCGTAACGCGCAGGTATAGTGCGTTGCCATTATATATTTAATAATTTAAAAATAAGTAAGATGCCAAAGATGAAGACTAACTCCGGTTCTAAAAAAAGGTTTACCCTTACCGGAACAGGTAAAATCAAAAGAAAGCACGCTTTTCACAGTCACATTTTGACTAAGAAAACTAAGAAGAGAAAAAGAAATCTGTGCTACTCTACAACTGTTGATACAACAAATGTAAGCCAGGTTAAGGAACTCTTAGCAATGAAGTAATCAAAAGCGTAAAAGTATTATTAAAGTATTAACCGAATGCATTAGCCTGAAGTTCGCTGCGTGAAGTAGCGGCGCTAACATTCAAAAAAAGTAAAACTATGCCAAGATCAGTAAATCATGTTGCTTCAAAAGCAAGAAGAAAGAAAATTTTGAAATTAACCAGAGGTTACTTTGGTGCAAGAAAGAATGTATGGACCGTAGCTAAAAACACTTGGGAAAAGGGTTTGACTTACGCGTTTCGTGACCGTAGAAATAAGAAAAGAAACTTCCGCGCTCTTTGGATACAGCGTATCAATGCAGCAGCACGTCTTGAAGGAATGTCTTATTCTAAATTGATGGGCGGTCTGCACAAAGCCGGTATTGAAATAAATCGTAAGGTTTTGGCTGATTTAGCTATGAATCACCCGGAAGCTTTCAAAGCTGTGGTTGCTAAAGCAAAAGCTGCTTAAGACTCAACAGTTTATGAATTACAAAGTGTCAGTTGCTAGGCTAGTAACTGGCACTTTTTCTTTGCACGGCAGTGAAAACAGAATAAAAAAATGTTAGTAGGTAAACAAAATCCTTTTTTTTCTTGCTAATATCAAGGATTCTTATTACATTTGTGATACAAAAATATTAGCCGTATCGACTGGATCGGGAAACTCTTCAAATTAATCTGATGCACCGAGAAAGCTTCGTTCTTCAATGGCGGGCCACATCCTTCGGGACAGCTTTAAGCCGGTGGATTACAAAGAGGACGAGCGCTCAAATCTTGTTCTATCAGAGTTTCATCACATCGTCGGTACGGCTTTCTTATATACTTTTCTATGATATTTTATTTCTCAGGTACAGGTAATTCAAAGTGGATCGCTAATCAGCTGTCTAAGGAACAAAAAGAGGATTTAGTTTTCATTCCCGACGCATTGAGGAGTGGAGTGTTGGAGTTTTGTCTTAAAGAGGAAGAAACGATTGGATTCGTGTTTCCTATTTACTCGTGGGCGCCTCCTGAGATTGTATTGAACTTTATCCAAAAACTCTCGCTGAAGGGGTACAGAGGGCAGTATTTGTTCTTTGTATGTTCTTGTGGAGATGATATCGGCTTGACTCAACAGGTTCTGATGAAAGCGTTCAGACATAAGGGATGGGAATGTCATGTCGGCTTTTCAGTCACCATGCCTAACAATTATGTATTGCTTCCGGGATTTGATGTGGATAGCGAGGAACTGGAGAGGAAGAAGTTGGCAGAGAGCGTCGCGGAACTTAAAAGGATAAATACTTTGATCAGTAAAAGAGAACACTTGTTTTCCTGTCACGAAGGCAGTATTCCTTTTATTAAAACGAGAATAATCAATCCTTTATTCAATCGTTTTCAAATGTCACCTAAGCATTTCTATGTAACAGATGGCTGTATCGGATGTAGGCGTTGTGAGAAGAATTGTCCGATGGAGAATATTACTATGTCAGAAGGGAAGCCGGTCTGGGGAATGAATTGCACCTCATGCCTGGCATGTTACCATGTATGTCCCCGGCAAGCGGTGCAATATGGGAAAAGAACAAAAGGAAAGGGGCAGTATTTCAACCCCAATTCCGGCTATTGATCTTTGATTTTAATGCTGCAATGAGATAGGTCTTCGATGATTGCAAGGCTTTCTACTCTGACACCCTGCTCTTCCAGCACTTTGCGTCCGTTTTGGAATGCTTTTTCAATGATGAATCCCATTCCTACCAGATTTGCTCCGGACTGCTTAATGAGATCAAGAACACCTAATGCCGCATTTCCGTATGCAAGGAAGTCATCTACAAAAAGTATGTTGTCATTTGGAGTCAGAAAATCGGAGCTGATAACAACTTCGTAATCACGGTCTTTTGTAAACGAGTGGACGGTGGTACTTAGTGCATTCTGAATCGTTTTGGGAGATTTCTTTTTGGCAAATACAACAGGCAAATCCATCAGGTAACCTGTCATGATAGCCGGAGCAATGCCACTGGCTTCTATTGTCATGATTTTATTTACGTTTGTGGCTGCAAAACGGCGGACAAATTCGACTCCGATTGATTTCATCAGAACAGGGTCCATCTGGTGGTTGATAAAACTATCCACTTTCAGAATACCTCCTTCGTAACATTTTCCATCTTGCAGAATTCTTTTTTTGAGTAATTGCATATAATCTGATATTAATTAATAATGTGCTAATATGCCATTCCGGATGATGAAACAAAGGACGGCATATTAGCACATGAACTATTTTAGTCTTACTTGTTATCTCTTAAATCTTTCACACGAACGGCTTTCCCCTCGCTTTGAGGTAGAGAACCTTTCTTAACCAGTTTTACTTTGGGAGTAACCAGGATTTCGTCTTTCAGTTGGTGGGTAATATCCTTGCGTATTTTCTCCAATTCAATATAATTGTCGGTAGAAAGATCGCTCAGCTCCACTTCAACAATCATTTCATCCTGATTATTGATTGTTTCCAGCGTAATTAAATAGTTGCTGCCCAATTCGGGGAATTGTACTAGAATTTTCTCTACCTGCATCGGGAAAATATTGACTCCCTTGATGATAAACATATCGTCACTACGTCCTTTAATCCGGTCAATACGGATATGTGTACGACCGCAAGGACATTTTCCCGGAAGAATACGGGTTAAGTCGCGGGTACGATAACGGATGAGCGGCATCATTTCCCGATCAAGGGTAGTGAGTACTAATTCTCCGGTTTCTCCTTCAGGAACAGGTTCGCCTGTTTCTGGATCAATGATTTCTACTAAGTAGCAATCCTCCCAAAAGTGCATTCCGTTCTGTTCCAGACATTCGAAAGCAACACCGGGACCGTTCATTTCCGTCATACCGAAGCTGTTGTATGCTTTTACACCCAACATCCGCTCTATTTTCCGACGTTGTTCATCTGTATGGGGCTCTGCACCGATTACCAAAGTTTTCAGTGTGGTGCCTCTTGGGTCTAGTCCTTCTTCCTGAAAGACCTCTGCAAGACGAATGGCATAGCTTGGTATAGCATGCAGAGCGGTTGTCTTAAAGTCATTGATGAATTTAATCTGCCGCTTGCTGTTACCGGCTGCGGCAGGAACGGTAAGACAGCCCAGACGTTCGGCGCCATATTGGAACCCTAGTCCTCCTGTAAACATTCCATATCCTGAACTATTTTGAAAAACATCTGTTTTACGGATTCCTACCGTATATAGGCAACGGGCTACCAGATTAGCCCAAGAATCAAGGTCGTGTTGTGAGTGAACGATAACTGTCGGATTTCCGGTAGTACCACTGGAAGAGTGAATACGCACACCATCATTCCTCATATCTCCCGCCACCAGTCCGAAAGGGTAGTGGGCACGCATATCGGCTTTGGTCGTGAACGGTACTTTACGGATATCATCCAGCGATTGTATGCTGTCTGAGGTAATACCATGTTTACTGAAAACCTCCTTATAGTATGGAGCGTTTGCAGCGATACTGATTGTTTTCTTCAAGCGTTGAAGCTGCAATTCCTGCAACTTCTCCCGACTCATGGTTTCTATTTCTTCTTCCCAGTATTGTGTACTCATGGCAGTCTCTATTATTACATAAGCTTTTCCGCAATTTCCTTGCCGGCAGCCAATGCTTTAAGATTCATTTCTACAATTGCTTCCCCTTTACGTTGGAAAATCTCGTGAATGCTGTCCTGCACTTTTGCGTAGTCAATGCCAAGAAATGGAATTGTTGCTCCCAACAGGACGATATTGGCTACCCGTGCGGAACCGGCTTCTTTGGCTACTTTATCTACATTCAATACTATCTTATGAGGTAGTTTGTTGATTTCTGCCATTACTTTGTCCGTTTCCGGATAGTTGGGAATATTGACAAAAGGAGTTTCATTCGTTACCAGCCACCCTTCAGGGCTAAGGTAAGGAAGATATCGAAGGCCTTCCATAGGTTCCAGTGAGATAATAAGATCACATTTGCCGGAAGGAATCAAATCGGAAGCAATCGGCTGATCGCTGATGCGGAGGTTGGATTGAACGTCTCCTCCGCGCTGGCTCATTCCGTGCACTTCTGCTTGTTTCATATAAAGTCCTTCCTTTAAAGCGGCTTTACCGATTACGGTAGCAATGGACAAAATACCCTGTCCGCCTACTCCTGATAATATAATATCTTTTTTCATGGTTTACTTGCTTCTTTTTTTACGTGCTAATGTCTGGATACACTCTCTGCGTGGAATAATGACAGATACGCCACAATATTCGATTTCTTCGCGTATGATCTGTTTCATCTCTTCGTAATTCTTCTTCAAAGGAACAACCACTCTGATATGGGCGGGCTCTACACCGAGACCTGCACAGATTGCTTCGATACGTCCGGTTCCTGCAGAATCTTGCCCGCCTGTCATAGCGGTAGTCTCGTTGTCGGATATTACAATTGTCACATTGGCGTTTTCATTTACGCAGTCTAATAATCCCGTCATTCCCGAATGAGTGAATGTGGAGTCACCGATGACGGCTACGGCCGGAAACAAGCCTCCGTCGACTGCACCTTTTGCCATAGTGATAGAAGCACCCATATCTACGCATGAGTTGATAGCATTGAATGGCGCATTTGCTCCCAGTGTATAACAGCCGATGTCACTGAATACTTTATGTGCGGGATATTCCTCTCTGAGCACTTCAGTCAATGTGGTATACATATCGCGATGGCCGCAACCTTCACAAAGTGCGGGCGGACGCATCTCTACCACAGACGGAATGCCAAATTCGGACTTGTTCTCTTTGCTTACCGCACGGGCTACCGAGTCAGGATTCAGTTCTCCGTCTTGCGACAAAGTGCCGTCTAAACGCCCTTTTACCTTTATACCAATACCCAGATAACCTTTCAGTTGTTTTTCTACAAAAGGTTGACCGTCTTCCAAAACAAGAATCTCATCGCAAGATTCTACCAACTGATGGAGTTGTTTTTTCGGCAGTGGATATTGTCCGATTTTGAGTACCGGATATTCACAGCCTTCGGGGTAGTTTTCCATCAGGTAATTGTAACCGATACCACATGCGATGATTCCTAGTTTCTTGTTAGGGCCATCTGTATATTTGTTGTACGGTGATTCTTCGGAGGCCTTTATGAACTCATCTTGACGTGAAAGTAATACTTTATAGCGTTTGCGGGCATTTCCCGGCAACAGGATGAATTGACGCGGGTCGTTGCTGAATGATATTCCATTCTGTGGTTTCTGTTCCTTGCGTTCTACTCCGGAACGGGAATGCGCAAGACGGGTTACCATACGCATTAAGATAGGTTCTCCCATTTTTTCGGAGAATTCAAAACCGCTGTACACCATGTCATACGCTTCCTGCTGATTGCTGGGTTCGTACATAGGAATGAGGGAAAAATCTCCGTAGAAACGGCTGTCTTGCTCGTTCTGTGAGGAGTGCATACTAGGATCATCTGCCGCTATCACAATCAGTCCGCCTTTCACGCCGGTGATGGCAGAGTTGACAAAACAGTCAGCGGCCACATTCATACCTACATGCTTCATGCAGACTAAGGCCCGCTTGCCGACGAAAGACATACCTAAAGCAGCCTCCATCGCTGTTTTTTCGTTGGCACACCAACGGTTATGTATATTCCGTTCGGTCGTTATCGGGGCCATCTGAATATATTCCGTAATCTCAGTTGAAGGAGTACCGGGATAGGCATAAACACCTGAGAGTCCGGCATCCAATGCAGCTTGTGCAATGGCTTCATCGCCAAGTAAGAGTTGCTTGCTCATATATTTCTTTTTATTTAGTGTTGATCACAGTTTGTTATTCTATCGGGCAAAGATAGACTTTTCAGTTCGTTTTATCACAAATTTACTTGAAAATCTTTCTTTCATTCAGCGCTTTCCAATATTTTCTTGCATTTGCCATGTGTTCGGCATAATTGGATGCGAAATTGTGAGTCCCGGAAAAGTCCTCTTTGGCACACATATAAATATAGTTGTGCTTGGTATAATTCAATACACTGTCTATCCCTTTTTTAGAGGGGATACGGATAGGCCCGGGAGGTAATCCGGTATTTATATATGTGTTATATGGCGAATCGATTTTCAAATGCTCGTTCGTAATACGTCGCAGACCAAAATCCTGTAGGGCAAATTTGATTGTCGGGTCTGCTTGCAGGGGCATATCTTTGTGCAGGCGGTTGATGTATAATCCGGCTACCATTGGCTTTTCTTCATTATTATTGGTCTCTTCTTCAACGATGGAAGCAAGTGTGCTGACTTCTTCCGGTGTCATACCGATCGCAGTGGCTTGTGCCAACCGTTCTTTGTTCCAGAAACGTTCATGCTCCTTTCTCATACGTTCGATTAATTCATCCGCACTCATATCCCAGTATACTTGGTAGGTTTCGGGAATGAAAAGACCGGGCAAGGTTGCTTCTGTGTATCCTAGTTGGGCTTGAACGGTGGAATCAAACAACTGGCGAGCAATCTCGGCAGAATCGATCATTAACTGTTTGCCCATACTTCGTGCCAGTCGTTTTAAAGTACGGACACTTCCGACTGTGAGATTCATCGGCTCTTGGTAACCTCTGGAAAAACGGCTGTATACATGGTATACATTGTCGTTCGGACGGATGGCATAACGTCCCGTGTGTATATTCTGTTCGAGATTTTTATATTTGGCCATCCAATGGAATCCGGTGAGTTTGTTGACATATCCGAACTTTTTTATTTTATTGGTAATAGAATCGGCCGTATCGTCCCGGTCTACGTAAATGTATACGGTTTTGGACGGATGGAATTGGGGAGCAAACAGGCAGTAATAAATAGTCCCTCCTGCAATAGCGCAAAGTAAAAATGTTCCAATCAGAATGGATAATAAAATAGTTCTCTTTTTTTTCTTCATCTTATGAGACGTTATTTTTGCAGCGTCAAAGATAAGAAGAATTTGAATAGGAGTGGTTTCTTTCTGAGATGAATCTTTCTTCTGCAATATTTTTGTCTTTATATTAAGTATTATACCCGGAAAAACAAAAATGTCACATTGTTGATAATTAGATGTTTATGGGTAAAAATAGGGCTAAATTAAGATAAGTTTACAAAAAACGTCTAGATGTTTTTAGCTTTTTGAGAACAAAAAATGCATTTTTTCTGCAATGCTTTGTCACTGAGTTACTTATATGATTTTGTAGCTATTAATACTGTTCTATTGGGTTATAGTTGAACAACTGTGGAGAAGGACAAGTGTAATTGACAGGTTGCACAATAGTATCACGCTGGTTGCTCAACAGTAACAGCCTTAATATCTCGGCAGGTTTTATTAATATGCCGCAAGGTTTTATTAATATACCACCGGATTTTATTTATTGGTAAAGAAGAAATCAATCGGTTCACTGCATGATTTTAAGATATAATACGGTATTTCTGATTAATTCGGCCATTGGAAATAATCTGCTTCTGCTTCTATTTTATTTTCTATTTCATCGGGAAGGGCCGCAAAGAAATCCATGTTTGTAAGATGTTCAATACTATCTATTGTCACTGCGTATGTAGAAAGTGGCTCTACTGACTGTTTATTGTTGAATAAGAAACCGATAGCCCGCATAGGCTTTACGAAAGGGGAGAGGATTACCTTGAAAAACTGTTGGGGCACTACAACTTTATTTTTTCCGATCGTTTTGGGTTGTCTGGTTATAATAGGTCCGCATATAATGATAATGGCGCTGTCTGCTATCGCCCAATCCCGGATTTTCTCTTCCAGATTTTTCCACCCTCTTCTGTTTAGTTGCGGGTGTTGCGGACACATATTGCTGAAGTAAAATGATTCTTTCATAGCTTGCGGACTCCATTTCATATCTGCAGCCGGTGCCATGTGTCCTTTGTCGTATCCTGAATGTGCATAGTCTGTATTGGTTGCTATCAAGCCTCTGACCTGTGGGTCGGTAATAAAACGGTTACTTCTTTTCTCCTTTCCCTTTGTCTCTTTACGAGTCAATTCGTATGAAACCCAATTGGGGAGTTTTAAATCTTTATTGTAAGAAACGGTGTATCCGGTGTGATGGATGATCTGTTCTTGACGTCGGGTAAGTGACACCGGTATTTCCAACTCTTTTGTTGTCGGATTTTTACCTCCCGACTTATTGTTCTCCGACTTCGTACCTTTTGTTTTTTTACCTTCTGGCTTCTTGTTCTCCGGCTTTTGGTCAGATGAAGTTTGAAATGATGTGCTGGTCTGTGGCTTTTCTTTTTGAGAAGTATCAATTCCCTGACAATATAAATAAACGCCGTAAAGAATAGGTATAAGTATAATGATGGTGATAATACATCCCAATTTATAATTGGAACGTGATTCTTTTTTGAATATTTTTCTGTTTTTGCCTTTCTTTCTTCGATTCATTGGTTTGCAGGTGATGATGGGATTGTTTTTATTCTTCTTTTCTCATGCTGAATTCGCAACCGCAATATTGCTGATTGTAGAAATTATATTCTTTGATGATTGCGATGCGTCGTTCACTTAATCCGCCTTTACGCCAATTCTGTTCCCAATATGTGACATCAGGATAATGTGTCATGGCATATCGTCCGGCTTCATTTATCTGTTCCAGGCTTTTCCAACGGCTGGAAGCAAGGGTAGTGGTAATTACGGAGAAACCATGCTCGTGGGCATAACGGGCTGTTTCCAACAAGCGGCTCTTGAAGCAACGCAGGCAACGTCCTCCTCTTTCGGGTTCCTGTTCCATTCCTGCCATTTGGCAACGCCAGGCTTCGTGGTCATAGTCGGCGTCTACAATTTCCAGTCCTAATGATTGCGCATAACGGGTGCATTCATCTTTTCTTATGTTGTATTCTTCCTGTGGGAAAATATTGGGATTGCAATAGTAAATGACAGGGGTTATATTGTGTTGCATCAGACATTCGATGATAGCTGACGAACAAGGAGCGCAACAAGTATGAAGTAAGATTTTGTCGGCTCCTCCCGGAACTTCGAGTTGGAATTTCTTTTTCATGCGGTAAAGTTAGTATATATTTTGTCATACCATGCAACACTTTATAATTTATTCACAGGCGGAATTATCATTGATTATTGGGACAAAAAGTATCGAAAACAAAAGTTGTTATAAAAATAGCTCAAAAAATAGGCGGATTCTTTTTGTAGTTTCAAATAAAGCTGTAATTTTGCACGCTGTAAACGAGAGACAAACGCCGCTATAGCTCAGTTGGTAGAGCAACGCATTCGTAACGCGTAGGTCGCCAGTTCAAGTCTGGCTAGCGGCTCTCAAATAAAACGCTGATTATTAATTGTTTAATCAGCGTTTTTCTTTTCTGAAAATTCAATTCCGAATAAAAAAAACATAAATCTGCATATATATTTGCACAAAATTGTATAGTAGAATTGTGTTTTGATTATTCAATTATGGCAACAATCAGATTAACAGTTTTAAGTTCCATTAAGGAACATGATGGCAGGCTTCCCATCTTAGTCTGCATCTCCCAAAAGAAAGAACGTGCCTACATCAAAACAGAGTTTCTGTTAGATGATATTGCAGAATTTGATAACGGTAAAGTCGCTTACCGGAAGGACGCGAACGTCATGAATAGAAGGCTTGAATTTGTGTTTTCACAATACAAAGAGAAATTCAATTCTATTGAATGCATAGACTATTTTTCTGCAATTCAGATAAAACGGATTATAATATCCAAGGAACGTCCTTCACATATTTCGTTTTTAGAGTTCTGGAAACAGCGCATAAATGAGATTAGGGAAGAGGGTAGGGAAAGTTATGCTAAAATGAATGAAGAGACTGTACGGGTGTTTACTAATGCGGAAGGAGATGTCCCTATTCCTGCAATTAATACTTTACTGGTAGAGCATTTTAAAAAGTGGATGATAAAGAAAGGGTATGCTAATGGAAACATCGGATTAAGGCTTACGCATCTGAAAGCCCGGATAAACGAACTGATAAAGACAGGTGTTCTTAAAACGGACGTACATCCATTTGCGTACACGAAAATACCAACAGCCGAACCTAAAGAATGCGACCTTTCAATAGAAGAATTTCAGAAAATACAAAAAACAGTAGTTGAAGGGAAACGCTTGAATTTAGGTAGGGATATGTTTTTACTCTCTTTCTATTTGTGCGGTATCAACTTGAAAGATTTATTATCTGTCGATTTGTCGGTGGATGTACTTTCTTTTGAAAGAATCAAGACTGTTCATGCTAAGACTGGAAAATCGGTCATAACGATACCTATACACAGTAAAGCGAAAGCAATTATCAGTAAGTACATAAATAAAAAAGGATTTTTGGATTTGGGGTATTCTTATACCTACTCTAATTTACAAAAATACATCAATCTTTGCATGAGGGAATTAAAAGAGTACTTGGGAATCAAACAGACATTGTGCTTTTATTCCGCACGCAAAACTTTTGCTCAGTTCGCCTCTGAACTAGGTATTCCAGACGGAGTGATAGATTATTGTCTCGGTCATTCGGATAAGAATCGAGGAATCATCCGATACTATACAAAGGTAAAGCAAAAGCAGGCGGAAATAGCCATAAACAGGGTGATAGACTACGTGAACAACCCGGATAAATATAAGGATTACATAGAGATGAAGGCGGATATTATGATGATGAAAACATAGAAAAAAGGCAGCTTATTCGGCTGCCTCTTCTTTAACCGGAACTAAAGGAGAACAATCTTCCTTATTTACAAGAATATCACGCATATTAGGCTTGTTATTAAAATTGCGAGATATATTTTTTATTACATCGGAATAGTTGTCGAAATATCTCTCCACACCTTCTATAGTGTCCTTAAACTGGTAATAAAAGACCTTAATAGACAGACAATTATTATGTTCAAATAAGGTATTTAATAATGTTCTATCAGAATTTCCACAGGAATGCCCCATTACAAAAACTTGATATGGCTCTGAAGAAATAAAATTTAATAGATTCCTATAATTCCTTGTTTGATGATATTTAATAGACTTAATATTTTCTAGAAAATAATTGTTTTGTAACTCTTCTATTGCTTTATAATCACTATCCAATTCATCACCATATCCGAAAATAATAGGATTGTTTTCATTGTTTAATTCCCCATGAATATTGATTATTTCAAAACCATTATCAGCAGTATATAACTTTTCTGCGGTTTTTGTATAATTGAAATTTAGAATTAATGTTGTATAAGGCATAAGATAATTCTTTTTAAAAGAAATATTATCATGTTTTTTGAGAAAAAAATGCATTTGTTTTTCACTTTTTGTTTCAATCTTATTGTATTCAAAATTATTTTCCATATCATTCATGAACTCATAGTCATCACGAGCATTCATAGCTGAAAATATAGAATCAACAAATTTATTTTGCTTACAATTAGCGATATCATCAAAATCTAGAAAACTTGAAAACGCATTTTGTATAGACTGGTGTAAGTTTAAATCAGCATTCTCAATAATCTTGGTTAAGTAGGCTTCTAAAAGTCCTTTTACATCATCAAATTCTTTGTTTAATACTTGAATATCTTTACTCTGTTTTTGGGAATCTTTTTCCAAAAGCAAGTCTTTCAATGCGGCATAGTATTCATTTTCTATATCCACCCAGTCCGTAAGCGAGCATTTACTAGATATGCGTTCGAAAAAAATATTTTTAAACTTTAGATAAGTTGTAGTAGTCGTATTAGAACTATTATATTTGGTAATTAGTGTACACAAATCTCCCAATGGGCTACCTTCTTTATATGAAAAATATTCATTTTCAGTATCACCTTTACCATATCTTGTCTTAATATTCACAAACTTATCATCGTAGTCGTTTAGCGAATGGAACATTCCATATTGTTGATCTAGTAACTGCCAATACCCACCATATATCTTTTCTCTAACAGTGTTCCAATAGTCATCAATAAAATCCTTATATCCAGTCTTTAAATTGTGAGCTAAATCAAAACCGTTACCGATAATTATAATTCTATTCATGTTGGAAATTTATTTAAGTTAACTACAAATTTCATAATTCCTATGCAGAGTTGTGTTCGCTTTTCTTCTGCTATGATGTTAGTTTTCGGCAAAGGTATAAAAAAAGCCCCGACTAAAGTCAGGGCGAACTTGCCAAAAGACAAGTAAACTTCTACGAGTACAAAGATATACTATTTCCCATTGATATCACCACATCTGTCAAATCCGGCATTTTAAATAATGTGTTGTTTTGTACACCTTTCTTTATGAACCTTTTTCCATTGGAAATTGTTATGTAAGTAAAACTTAAGCTTTTCATACCGGTAACGGTCTGCGAAGATAGTTACCGTTTTTGACGATATATTCCACAATAATGTTAACAATTCCACATATTTTCCACAGATACGCAATATGTTCATTCGTGCTCATATCATTGATATATAGCTAAATATAAACAAAAGTAGAATATGGCACGCGCTTTGCTTTATCATTTATAAAGATTGTAGCAAAACAGTTTCATAATGAATGAAGCCAAAATAGGATAACACATTTTGAATTTACATAGCCTATATGTCATAAGAAAATGGTTGAATAAACTTTTGTAAAAAAATGTACCTAAACTTTTCATATTACTTAAGGTGCCGTCTGGGAAGATAGCACCTTTTTCTCACCACATGAACAAGTTACAACTGATTCCGGCTCCTACATACCAACCGCCCGGATAACCGTATCCTGCCTGCAAACCTAATCCCCATCGTTTCTTCTTCGTGGTGATGGTATGGTAGATATCATTCGTCACATTCTGATACACGGTTTTTGGGAATATCTGTAAGCTATCCAGTCTCGGACGGTAGCCGGATACCCATGCACGGTAAAGGCTGTCCTCATAGTAAGCCTGTTCACGCCCGACTACCGTGTCACCTATGTGTATGGTATCTGTCAACTTAAGCGTTAATAGTGGTGCCATAGGCGGTGATATGGTTAAGGAGCAAACCTTGACAACCGTCTTTATCTTCGTCTCGGTTCTCACTTCTGCCGTTATCGGATCGTGCGGATTACACTGCATCCACACGATCACGCCAAGCAGCAGGCAAATCAGTATATAAGGAAGGGTTCTCATGCTGCTACCTCAACGTAAATACCTACAAGGTCTTTTAGTGAGTTGTAAACCGCCTGTCCAGTAGAACGGGTGCACTTATAGATAACTCCGTCCTGCGAATAGTATTTGCCCTCTTCCAATGCCATATTGTTGTTATATGGGATCGGATCATCCTTTGTTCCGGCAGCGGTCTCATTGATTTCCTCATAGAGAGCTGCGGTGTTGATGCTTGGCGGTTGATTCTCCAAGACGACAGCAATATTCTGCCTTACCCGGTAGAGTTTATCGTTGTACTGCACTTTCATTCCGGTTGTTAGTGATTTGCTGATAAACTCGTTCCAATACGGATACATGGATTTCACTTTCAACGCTTCGTTGTCTGTCAGGGACATAGTTTGAATTCCGGCTCTGGTCACATTCAAAAGGTTCTGCGCTGCCGCCATCTGGATGAATTCCGCACTCCCTTCTGGTTGTTCCTCTTCCGTCCATGACCATTCATCACCCGACAGGAGGGCGTTCAGTTCCGGGCTGTCAAAATAGTATCTCGGAAACTCTTCATCCCTGTAAGGGGACAAATACTCTTCGTGGAGGATTACCTTACTTCCGTCTTTACTCTTTCTCATTGTGGGGATAGCCAACAGACCGTGCTGGGCTAGCCATTCAATTGTTACTACTGCGTATTTCATTGTTTTTTTAATTAGAGTTGTTTTATTGCTGTGGACAATACAATGTATTTCATTAATATAGTTAGAGTTCAATTGTTTCTGGATTAATACACTCCCACATATTGCAGCAAGATGATATCGCAGCCTTTTGTGCAATTGGCGCATTACTATCAGTTACATTAATAGCATGAGGGGCGGAGGAAGTCAGCCTCAATGTATTACCAAATATACTAATTCCATAACGAGGTGCAAACAGTGCTTGATAGTAACAACAAGAGGCGCAATACATTGGTAGACCTTCTGCACAATGTACACCATCCTCGGTCAGCTCCATCTCATTATTCAAAGATGATGCACGTAGATTTTCAATGGCCGTGCCATACGGTATAATGAAATCTATGCCATATTCCATCTTTAGCCTCGCCACAGAATTTGCAATTTTCTTCCACCTCTTAATAGTTGATTTTTCAGTATTACCTGAATAGGTGCTCTGATAGCTATGAACAAGCAAAGTACCAATTGCGGCTTGTGGCTGATGTTTTCGAATCAGTCGTATAAAATCACTCAAATGCCCCGACTCTGAATTATTCTCCCAAGCGTCAAAGTAGGGAGCGTAAGAGCTTGACTGATGAATAATAATAACATCCCACTTGTTGTTTGTGAGAACATTACGGAATAATTCGCCATTACTATTTCCGTGTGTTCCACTAATATCTACCGATAACTCCCCAAAAACCTTATGGAAAGTATAATCATGTTCATCTCTATTATAGTAGCAATCCCACCAAGTCTTAAATGATGCAGATGAGCGCATACCTCTATAAACAGCAATTTTTGAAGTATCAAGCTTTAAATTTTCGACAATATCTGCGAGGTATCTCATAGAATCCTGTGTATAACTATTTCCAATATCCAACACTCTCAATTCATCCTTTGAGAAATTAATCACAGGATTATACATTTTCGCAGATATGCTAATAGCGTCAAAATCTTCCGATTTATTGTTCACATACTCTTTTATCGCTTCATCTATATCGGTTTTGTAGTATGGCAAATAGGATAACACCTCTATCGCACTATCTACAACCATGTATCTCTCAACTTCCTCTTTTGATGCATTTTGTACGGAAAAATACATCTTACAACCCTCTCCACCATCGCTTGGAACAGTAATAGAAGAACTATATGTTTTGGCGATCAGTACGCCACTCGCATTGAACACTCTCTTAGCACCACCTCCGAATGAATCAGGAGTAGACCCTGCATAAAAGATATATGTATTACCCTGTTTAACAGATATCGCAGAAGATGAACTATAGGTTTCTGATTTTATAAATTCTTGTGAATCATCATAATATCCATCATAGCGATACTCTTTACTATTAAATAAATTCGAAGTACGTGTTAAACTTTTCTTGAGACATTCTCTCTCAATCTTGTTGTTTATCTCTGCAAGATTATCCTCTATCACTCCGACTTTATAAACCTTTTTGGGAGTATGTGCTTTATCGCAATTGTATATGATTTTACCATCGCAAGGAGCAATCAATATACTATCCTCCAAAATCTCACCCGCATCTGAAACTTCCTGCAAAACATTAGAAGAATCAACAAAAGCATAAGTTCTCGGTCTCGAACCGCCTCTACCCGACACAATATACTTATCTCCTTGCTTACAATCAAGTATTATATAAACATATCCACCACCGCTTGTCGGTTCTAATGAGATAGTGGTTCCAATGGGGAAGCCTGTTTCTATATACATATTATTGTCAGTCAATTCTTCTGTATAATCTTCTCCGTGATGCATATTGATTTGTAGTCTTATTTCATCAAAATTCCCATCAATCGCAGTAGCTAAAGTCCCCCACGACTGTTCTTTGTCCTTTGCTATATCAAATATCTTTTCCATATCATTCATTTTTAATTAATATTTCATTTGAAATTAAAGTTGAGTTAATTAGTTGGGTGAGAGTTCCCCAAACATTTCCCTCAATACCTACAATGTCATTAAGCTCTTGGATTTCTTCTTCGGAGCTTATTTCTGGGAATAGCATAAAATCGAAGAGAGCCATTTGAGCATAAAATGCATTATATTTTGCATTGCTTCCAATTGTCGGAGAAACAGTATTATCGTTATTAGAATTGCTATTAGTTATAGTTATATTATGAGTTACATCTTTTAATTGCGATCCTTTAACAGATGTATTTAATACTCCATCAATATAAGTTTTCCCGTCATTCCTAGAACTATAAGCAATAGAGTCTTCATTATTGAAATTAGGAATATATATAGCGAAGCTATTAGGGTTATTATCCCTTCTTTGGTCATACAGCATTAAAGCATCCTTATTCCAATTTACTTTCATCAACATACACTTACCACCATGAGCCAAAGTAGGAATGGTAATATAGTCATCCGTTCCATCAAAGCGAATACTACCGTCCTCATTTGCTCCACTTTCTTCCGTGTAGGCGAAGTTATTCAATCTACCATGATTACCTTTACCTGTCAAGTCCGGAATGTAGCCTAGTATCTTGTAGCTAGAATTTGGAATCCTCAACCTATTAGGTGACAGGATACAGCTCGGCTCATTGGCTTTTAGGTAGGTACGTGCATTATCAAACACCATAGACTTCTCTACCTTTATGATAGTGTTTGGGTAAAGCGTTACACCATTATACCGTGTCTCGGATACAGTATATAGCTCCGGTAAAAGGTTGGCACTTCCTACAAAGACTATATCACTGCCTACTTTCAACTTATCTCCCCAAGTGATAGTTTTACCATCTTGTTTTAGATTAATTATTGCTGGATAAGGCTGTACAATATCCTCGTATCTTATATAAGGACGGTCGGAAGTATTAGCCCGGTGGGAAGGCGAACCGATCTGATTCAAACCAACCCGATTCAACCCTATTACATTTAATGGTAACTTGTTAAGCTTCATTGCCGGATTCGGTTACTGTTCCACTTAATACTTCACTTCCACTCTCGATGCGGATAGTTTTCGGATAAACTAAAGCCGAGAAGTCGCAGTCTATGGTTGTCCCTGCATTGTACGCAAGACTTCCGGGCAAAACCACAGGTTCAAAATTCCCTTCACTTGTCGTTCGTTGAAGGATATTCACCCGACCGTAGTTGTCACGTTCCAAATGGATATTGAAATCAGAATTTACCTGAAATTCCGCATACCATACGCTGCTATTCTTTTTGAACTCCAAATTTATTGTTGCCATGATTGTTTCTCCTATTGATTATAATTTTAAAACCTGTTTCTTCACGTTGCAGCTATCATAGCTAACGTGAACCCATGAAAAGTTCTTCTCATCTATCAGCTGTGTAAAAGGAAGGTTAAGCTCTTGTACGAGATTGAATAGCTTTTTGTTTTCCGCTTTTGTATTCGGAGTGCCAACTATATCAGCCGCCATTCCTTTCATGTGCTCGCTGGTCTTGCTTCCTCCTACAGCCTTGTTTAATGCTTCGCAACGGTATCCGCTCGTTACAATGATAGGTTTGCCATAGGCTTCCCGAAGAGGATCAAGAACGTTATCTATTAAACCATCTACATTGCAGATTAACGCTTTCGGCAGACGGTTGTCAATACCACGTCTGTCTGCCGTTTCGCTCTTTATCATTTCAGCTATTGTGAAATACTTTCCCATATCTTTCCTCCTATAAAATCAATGTTAATACTCCGATTTGAATCGCTTGTCCGATGAACCCGCCTATCAGCGTGGCGGCAATATCGAGCCAATCCCATTTTCCACCGTATGCACGGTCTTTGAACTCCATGCCGACAGCCAGTCCTGCCGCAAACAGGATGGTTAACAGTGCACCTGCCGGGATGGCGTAGAGCAGGTGCTTGATACGGTTACTTTCATTTATCCAGCTCATCCTTCTTCTTATCCGTTATAGATTCCTCAATCGCTTTCTCCAACTCCCTGCTCTTGAAGCCGACCAATACAAGCAGCAGTTTGAACACATTGATATCCTTATGGATTCCCTTTGTCTCACAATAGTTGGATTTAATGCTTTCAAGCTCCGCCAGACAACCGATAAGGACAACTATCACAGAAACAACCAATGCGGAAACTCCCAAAGGCTCACCGATAGCCTTGCCAAGAACGGCACCAAGTATCAGCAGGCAGATATAATCACCGCATTTAAGCAGGAAGCGTTTGACGCAACGGCTCTTCCGGAACTCTTCGCCACGCTTGATGGACTTGCTTACTCCGTACCACATATCCACGATTATAAGGATTAAGATAAAGAGCATGAGCCATCTCATATCCCACATCAGAGCGTACAGCTCACCGAAAAATACGGATGAGCTGATTGTACGAGTTAACTGACCCTTTACCATAGACAAGTAAGATAAACGGCCAACAATGAAATTACCTCAATCCAGAACATCGGCTTTCTCTTTATGAAATCGGAGATGAAGTTACCCGTCCAATGCTTCTTCATGGAGACAACCATGTAAATAATGAATCCCGACCATAACAGAAGCCAGTACCAACTGTTACAGCCTACCCATATCTGGGAGAATATTAAGGACATGGCGGCACCTATTGCATGGGGAACCTTTTGCTCCGATTTGAAATTGGGAGACACACCGAGCACAACCATCCCGACAACCGAAAGGAATACAAGAAACTGGCTGTTCTCCGTACTTGATTCCAAAGCTGCCGGAAGAAGCAGAACACCGGAGCCAATCATGCACAGAGCGAACCAGAATTTGTGTGTCAGCGCATAATAGGTGGCACTGATTGAATAAGGGATTTCTTTCCCTTTCTTAATCATCGCATAAACATAGCCTGCGATGAGAATGAATGATAATAGTACTAATAGAATCATAGCTTTATCTGTTTTTGAGTTTATAATACAAAATTGAGTTGTTCCAATACATTTTTTTATTTACCGTCATAACCTTTTATCATTAATTATTTCCAACTTCCTATTGCTATCCATCTGAATGACTGCGAAGAAGGGGATACACTTCCCGCGTTTGCGTATCTTCTATAAACCGTAAAATATGAAGCATATATAGCTGCATAATTCACAGACCATATAGAATTATCCGTATTATCCGTAGAACTGGAAAAAGCTAGGGAAAAACAGGATTTGAAAGATATTGGGAAATTGACAGACTGATTATTTGAAGCACCGGTGCTAAAATATCCCCATTGTATCAGCAGACCGTTATTAAACTTAGCATAACCGTTCTGGTTCAGGGAAACAGTCATGGCATTGGAGAGGTCGGCTTTAGCGTATGTAGTACTTAGAGTGCTTAGTTCATCCTTTTCCTCATCAGTCACGAAACGCTTGTTTGTCTCCTCTGTTACATCACTTGCTTTATGGGTATGCTGAATCAGTGCGAACAAATCCTTCCCAATAGGAGTAACAGACCATTTACCCGTAACACCGGAAGACGGGTTGCAGGAATAATAGCATAATACGCCATCTTGGTCTAATGCCACGAATGAGCACTTTGAATTATCTTCTGCCAATTGCATGTTTAGCACTCCCAAATTGTAATACCCACCTTTTTCGTCCAGGACATATACCATTCTACCGGATTTCCATGCCGCATAAATAGAATTTATTTCGGTTAGGTGGTCTTGGGTTACGTTACCGTCATTTACGATGGAACTGAAAGACAGGGAAGATTTGTAGATCCCTGCCGCATTACCATTGCTAGGAAGCTTGTCGATAGCATCATCTATCTCTTCGGCTGTATGCCTTAATGTTTTAGTTTCTTCTGCCATAATATCATTGCTTTAATATACTTTTATTTCAAAATAAAAACCGCCATCCGCATCACAAGGAGCTCCACCATCACTTAGAACAACAAAGAAGGAATTGGCTATGAAATCTGTCACAGTGGCACTCACAGGGCGTGAACCGCCTTCTACATAGCCATATCCGGTAACCATCACATACCCACTCTTATCAAGTTCGTATTTGCTCCATTCCGATGGCAAGGTTATCAGAAACCTCCCTTTGGAATGTCTGGAAATGGACAATGAGCTGTTATCGAATATTGTCGTTTGCGCGAAAGAAGCGAATGAGCTTGAACATTTTGCCTTTCCGCTTGCGACTATTCGGGGAACCATCCCCCACGGAATCTCATTGGAAAAGCCGTGAGGGTTCTGCTTTGCTAATAGTTTCTGTGCTAAAATTCTAAATCCAACATCCTTGTTATGCATTTCTGCTTGTATATAATTTCCCAAGAGCGCATTGCGCTTGTTGAAAACGGCAAATATGTTATCTGTTGATGTACCTAAAGACATTCCGTTCGCAAAGAAACGTGATATGTATCCGCTCTTTGAAAAGGAAACGGATATGTCAATTATGGTAACTTCCGCCATAGAGGAAACACCGTTGGCGGATACAGAAGCATATAACTTGAATACAAGCCTATAATACAATCCGGGATTTATTGTTTTTGTCTGTTCGGTATAATGGATAGTGGTAGTTCCGGGTTCGCTCCGTTCGTCCTGTCTTAATATATAGTCCAATATTGGATCAGAATTGATATCCGTATAAGAGAGTAGGTGAAGCTCGTATCCTGTAGTGCATGATGCCGCACCTGTAGCCCCAGTATAATTTTGGGAAACAAAGGAAAAATTGAAATTCATTGTCAACAATGAATCCGCGTAAAAATAATCCTCTTTAATGATATTCACTTCCTTTTCATCAGACATTACAGTATTGTCGCTTCCGGGAACTGTAAGCAATGGTCTGTTGTTTATAATGGTTACTGATGGAATATTCCCAGCGTATAAATCATCAACCGACCTGTAGTTATTACCCTCAAACACGTTGACAATCTTTCCATCGTCATTATATATCTTCATGTCGCACGTGTTAGGATTCAGTTCAATATGCTTTCCATTCAAATCTCCGATATAGTTTACACCATCTGAGCTGTCGACACGCCACACTTTGCCTTCTGGGGTTTCCAGTGTTACAGTACCCCTGACTTCAACTCCTCTTTCAGGAGTGTATTGGATATAATTACTTTTATTTCGCGAACCTGTATAACTGCGTCCGTAATTATTTGAATAGAACTGCTGCGTCTCCTGGTCGAATCCCTCTTCCTTGACAGCCTTTCCTTCCAAAGTATAAGAATCAATACCCTGCAACATCTGTATGGTTGGAGCGGTAAGCCCATAGGCGGACAAAAGGATAGCATTCTGACGTGCGGGATCTGTCTTGTTGCCAAGTTGGATTATTTTGTCACCTGCCTGCGGAATATCGCTGCCTTCCTCGCAGTCATCTACCGACAGGTCTATATAGTTTTCGCCGACAGATAAAACATACCGCCAATAGTAGCGGTTAGCTACATTCTCATAAACTCCAGCCTTGATGTTAAACTGACGACATTGCGCCATGTCTCCGGCTGCGAACTGGTTGATGATGGCTTTCTCACCATCGTCGGCAGTGAAGTAACAACGGTACACGCCACCTGTCGCTACGGGAACATACAGGGCTGCGTTGTCCGAGTCGTAGAGACGTGCTCCACTAGAATCATACACGGATGCTACGGAAATCTTTTCGACCTTCGTACATTCAATGCTGGCTAGTGTAAGAAGTATCTCACCGCCTAATGACAGTAGTTCCTTGATTGTCAAAGATTCAAACACAGCCTTCAACCGGACATATATTTCATCAAATTCGGCATACGACCGTCCGGTCTTCGGGTCACGCTTGACAAGGAATCCCGTACCAAGCGCACCGCTTATGAAGTTCTGAGATTCTATATTATCGGTTATGACACCGCCAAGCAGCCGGATAAGATAATCCATTGTTTCCTCCTGTGTCTTGTTCAGAAAGGTAGCAAGGGACTTTTTGGATGAGAACACATTACGGTCAGATGGGAGAGTCTTATCATTTACCCCTATCACATAGATACTTGCACCACCGCTACCGACTACGGAACCGGAGTAAGTCTGTCCTTTGTATGTGAGATTATCAAGCTTGCTTTCTATCTCACCGATTCGGGAATAAGCGGCTGTTTCACCGACTGTATATATAGGATGATCGTATGGAATATCCAACGGCCACTCGAAACCGATGATGCGGGATTGACGTCCGTTGGGGAAATACGCTTTATTTATAAGGTTTACTTTATCTCCTACCTCATAGGTACGAATATTACCCTTATTGTAGATGAAATCAGCATCCATCTCACAATCATAGGTGGACGGGTCAATCATGGACTTCTTTACATACTTCTTGGTAGTTTCAAGCAACTCTTGTTCTGATTCCGGCATCATCTGTTCAGAGATGAATGCCGGATCGAAGCCGTAAAGGACATATGTGTCTGCCGGGACTTCTTCACCGTCTTCCATATGGGCGGCTTGCGGGAATAACACATCATCAGGAAGTGCACGCCCGTAGTCCTCGTTTCGGACTATCTCAAAGGTTGTACCCGTGTTGTCGCTCTCTTTGAGATTAAGGGCGAAATCCAGTCCGGCAAGTTTGCCCGTTTGGAAAATTAGGTGTAACTCTCCAGGCAAACGGAAATCCTCAGTAAAATTCTTCAGTCCGTTATCCTTGAAGGTGTAGATAGGATATTTATTGCCGGTTGGCTTGTCATCAACCTTTTCATCCTCCCAAGTAGGATCAGGAACTACCGTAGTACTACCGATATACTTGGGATATTCATCCTCAAATATAACTATCTCCTCAATTGCTTCCTCTACAGGCATTTTCACGTTGTCGGGGTTGTCGTAACGTTCATCTCCTATGTTGATACGTTCCCCTGTGGGGCTGTATCTGTAAGCGTCTACATAGGGAATACCTTCCGGCAGCATAAGGCGTTTCTGGACAACACCGTTCAAGGTCAGTTCCTTGTCATCCTTGCTGAAATAGTTGTCGGGAACCTTGCCTTTTATGATGTTGCCAATCGTATATCGGTCGTTCAAAGAAGCTGTTACACCTTCGGGAAGACGAAGAACATTCGAATCGTTTCCTGTGAGTAAATCCGGGTTATAGACAGCATCAAATATCTGTCCGGCATTGGAACCAGAGAGGAACGTCACAGAAGTATTTGCTGAGTTTGATTTGTTTTCCAATGCCAAGCTAAACGAAATATATACAGAAACGCCACGAGGTGCCGCGTCTGTTTGTACATTCACTGTCAGTACTGCTTCCAAACTGTCAGCGTCTTCCACAATGTCGATGGAAGAAGGAAGATTAAGTGTATCCTTGAATCCGTTTATCGTATTATCAGTAATGCGGTGCTCTCCATTGGCATTGCACACTGTATGAGATACACCAGACTTCGTATAGCATAAATCTAGCTGATAATTATACGTCCCTTTAGGAGGATAGTACTCATTTGAACCTGTACCTGTTATTCCACTAATCATAAATGGGACAGAAGTCGTTAATACTGAATAAGTTCCCTTGGCTAATGAACTTATTACAGTGCATTTAAATTGTCGGCTTCCTTGGGCAATAACTTTATCAATGTTAATGTCCCCTTTTACAGTTTTTTTAGCGATTAAATCTCTTGAAGGAAAGAACTTTATATCCAACGTTCTTGCAGTATCGGATATATCCCTTCCCTTGACTTTCTTCACGTCAAATACCAGACTTTTCCTGTAACTGGCGGGAACGTTACGGGTGGAACCGAAAGCATAAACACGGGTCGCGTATGTGGTCTGACTGTCACTTCTCCGCATGGAGTTGACATTCACGTTCTCCGTGTCTGTTAAATCACCGGCTTTGAAGTCTACAGGGGAGCTGTATTCACAACGTCCGAAATGAATAGTCTTGTTCTCTATCCACCATTCACACTCCCATGTTTCCGCCATTTGGGTAAGAGCGTCTATCAGATTCACATTATCGTATGAAACGAGCTTGGAAGTGTTCGCTACCGTATTATCAATCTCGTATGTGAACTCTTCTTTTCTGAACTTGTATCCGAGTGCTTTCAGGTTGGCAAGAAAAACATTTAAATGCGTGTCAAGGGTAGCGGTGAGGTTCCATCCTGCTTCGCGTCCGGTTGTCTCCGGTGTGTAAAAGAACTTCTTGTTCTTCCATTTCCAATAGTAAGCGTCAAGGCGGAGTTCGTAATCGTAGGCACCAGTAGTTGTATTGTAGGAGGGTTTATACAGGTCTACAAGTTCAAAGATTCCGAGTTCATTATCTACTCCGTCTCCCAGTTGGAAGTACACAGGATTGTCGAGAGAGAACTTCAATGTGATATAGTCCTCTTTCATCAACAGGAAGTGTCTTTTCGAACCCTCATTGATTGGTGTCGAAAAACGGAGATTGCCGGATATGTCTTTGATGTCTACCATAACATCTTCAAAGTTCGGAGATAAAAAAAAGAGTGCCCAATTTTGAGCACTCGCATATACAACAATTACCCTATTGTTGGAATTTAGGTTCTTAAACTTGGGTTTGGTTCACAAAACTTCATCGAGCATTTACCAAAGGTTCTGTCTAAACTCTGCGCATAGGTGATACTCTTACCCAGATAAATCAGATGATAGACATCGTTACTATTAGCCGGAATCTGAATATCAATCACACCTTTGTACAATTCTTCAAAAAAAGCTTTCTTCTTTGACTGATAATCGGATGGGGAATTGCCTTCTATGGTAAAAGCCAAAGAAATTTCTCTCTCATCTAATTTGGGGGCGATGGTTATTATCTGTTTACCGTGTTCCAAACGGGACTTATTTTCAATAAATTCTTTCATGGGGACTGGTGTCCCAAGCGAATTAAGAAAATTATCTCCCATTCTGACTCCCCATACTTGAAAAGCGTCTTTGCCATTTATTAATAAGTCTGCCATAACTAACTATTTTGTTGATAATCCTTTTGTGTTATTTTTAACTTCCGCTATATCCTTCTGCATTTGCTGGATTGGTTTTATTATTGCTCCGGTATTCTCGGAGATTTGAACTAGTTCGAGATATGAACTTGCTATCAAATCACGCGTATCATCAGCAATATTTCTCGTTTCCGTATTTATGGAAATAAGTGCATCCGCTTTCATCGTTAGAATATTTAGTGATTGGGATTGAGCTACACTTTGATTCTTTATTTCTTCTCCGGCAATTTGTAAGGAAGTGAAACGCCCATTAAGTTCGTCTATTGAATCTTGTGAAGCGGTGGCAAAACCTTTCTTTGAAGCTTCTTGGGAAGAGGAAGAAGAACTTCCTGTGTATCCGGTTGCCGCAGCGATTTCATCACGGATCTTTATGGCTTCTTCAACATATTGCATATACTCATTCTGCAAAGCTTCCCTTTCCGATTCAGTCAATTCATTATCTTCCATAGACTTGCCAAACTTTTTCCACCATGCTTCCAACTTATCGCTATACAATTCACCAATCTTATTGGAAAGCATTGCACGCATAAAATAGTCAGCAATATTGTCGGCTGCATCCTCTGCACTTGCATCCATATCCATTAGAGTATCAATGAAACTGTCATACATAGACTCGAATGATATTCCGGTAAGACCTTCATACAGCTTATTAGTAAGTTCTTCCATCTTTCCGGCTTGGTCGATATAGTCATTTAACTTTTCTGTCAGGCGACCCCCATAATTACCTTTCCCTGTATTCTGAATTTTCTCCCACATATCAACATTACTGCGTAGCATTTTCATTTCTTCGGGAGAAAGTGACCATATATCACCGTTCCAATTCCGACCAATCTGACTGCTTAAACGAGCTATTTCATCTTGATTAAATCCACCCCAATAATAGTTCCAGCTATGATGGGAGTTGGAATATCTTGCCTGTTCTTGCGCAATCTTCTTATAATTTTCTTCTGTCTCCTCTTGTAATTTCTTAGCATCGGTATATGCAGCAACAGATTTTGTCCCCTTACTGGCTTCCATTACATCCGTCAAGTCCTCAATGGAAGTACGTAAGGCTTCGTTACGGTCTGTAAGGCGGTTTATGGAATCCTGTACCTCTTTAGCATTACTCCCGTTCCAATTGATTACACCACCTAATGATGTGATACTTGTCAATGCTCCTTTGATTGCTTGCAAACTGCCGGTAACAATAGACATTGGCTTCATTAGGTCGATATTACCAAGACCGTTCAACATCTCTCCAAAGCCGGACATTGCACCCTCCAACCATTCAGGTGTTTTCATGCCAAGCGTTTCCATGATACCAATCACCTGATTACCTGCATCCACATATTGCCCTATTTCGTCAACCCCTTTATGCAAGGCATCTGTAGCATCAAATAGGGCTTTCTGCCTGCTGTTCTTTGCACTTTCAAGGGTAGCCTTTGCATTTTTCTTTTCTTCGTCTGTACCTTCTTTGAGAGCTTTGTTATACGCTTTCTGCGCTTCACGTTGAGCATCAGTGGCATCTTTAAGGGATTTAAAGGAAACAGACATAGCTTCAAAGGAATTGCGTTCTGAAACCTTATCATCAATCCGTTCGATAGCATCTACCAGTTCTTTAAGGTTTTCAGGAGATAAATCCTTTTGAGATGATATAAAGTCTTTAAGGTTAGTTTTCAACTTCTTCAAAGTATCAGTAGAAACCTTGTCAAGATTACCAAAGACTTGTTCCCAATTCATATTTTTCTTGAATTGTTCAGCATCAAGTTTGAATATATCTTCATTCTTGATTTCTGTACGCTTCTCAATGCTTCGGTCTATTTGGGCTATTTCACTGGCATCACCTTTGGCTTCCGCTTTCTTACGGGCTTCCTGCAATATTGAAATATCATCATTAAATTTCTTTTCAATGGCAAGACGTTCATCGGCATAAGACAAATAGTGCTCTGCCAAATCCTTATATATTTTTTCATTACTGATAATGGCTATCTTGTATAGTTCATCATAATAGTTTTGCTCATCATCAGATAGCTTTATATCGGTGGCATCAAAAGACTTGCCTTTATTCTTCGGATTAGCTTCCCATGCAGCGCGAGCATCCTCAACTTTCTTCCGCAAAGCATCTTCTTTTTGTCGGTCAATAGCCTGCATCTCCTTTTCAAAGTTGAGTTCCATTTCAGCGATAGTCTTGGCAGAACCTTCATCCATAGCTTTGATTCGGGCTTCATCAACTTTCATCTGCAAATCTTCGGCTGAACGTTGCTGTTCCAATGCCTGTTTATTAAGGAGGGCATTATATCTATCGGTCTGCTTACGAAGTTTCTCGGTTTGATTATCTTGTTTGGACGAAGAATCATAGACTTTCAATTCTTTTTCGGCTTCTTTCAGCTTCTTGACATTACCCTTGTAGCTCTTTACAACAGCAGCGTCTATTCCTTCAAACTTACCAGCATCCATTAATTTCTTTTGAGAAGACGCAATGGAGTTTAAGGCTGTTTCTGCTTCTTTCTTCTGATTAGTCCAATATTCCTTATTTTTAACAACAACTTTCTTGTCATCTTTTTCTTTTTGCTTGTTAGCTTCTACCTGTATCTTTTCAATATCAGCTACCACCTTTTTAGCTGCTTCAAGTTTAGATTTAGCATCTGATAGTTGAATTTCATATTGTCCTGAATATGTACCTCTTTGAGAATCTGCGGCTATTAAAGCATTTATTTTATCAACCTCTTTTTGAGCTAAGACAACACTCGTCTTAGCTCCGACAATTTCTCTCCTATCGGATGCTTTGTTTATTTTCTCTAATAAAGAAAGTTTATCCATCAACTTTATCTTCTCAATATCCATATTTTTGAAGACTTCCGGTAGTATATTTTGAAGTTTCAAATAAGCATCTGTTTTTTTATATTGAGTAGAAGTTTCATCTCTGATTACGCTAAGTAATTCATTTATCTTATTTTTCAGATTTTCAGAAGTATTTTTCATTTTCTCCATTGACTCAGCAGCAGAACGAGCCGTCTTTTCAGCATAAGTTGTATGCTCTGCCAATGTATATACAGCAACACCGAGTGAAACAACAGCCATTCCCACTGCTACATAGGGATTCATTGCGAGAACCTTGTTATATGCAACTTGAGCAACAGTAGCAGCTTTAGTTGCTGTAATCTTCGCCCATATAGACTTTACAGAACCTTGTTCAACAATAGTATTTATCAGTAGCCCAGCTCGATAAACACCGTAAATTTCGATAAGAGTCAATACACTCTTACCTATAATGTCGTAGTTCTTAAAGATAGCATCGACAACAGATATACTTCCTGAAATCAAGTCTTGATTAGCAAGTCCTATTTCAGCCAAAGCCGTTGTTATCGTATCTTCCAAATTAGACATTTGTCCTTCAATCGTCTTTGAAATGGCTTCCGTAGAACCTTCTACGCCTTTCATTGAACCAAATTGTTCAACTGCTTTCATCACAGATTCAACCGTTCTATCACATTCAACTGTCATATCACGGAACGAAAGCTTAACTTTATTCCCTTCTGTTTGAACACGAACACCGAATTCTTTCCAACGCTCTGGATTATTAATATCAAGTATCGCCTCTGTTAGCTGGTCGAAAGGTTTTGCTACTGTATTGGTAAAATCTCCCATTTTTTTCATGACATCCATCGAAGGAGTGACACCACGATTGACGAATTTTATAAAATCATCCGTCAGTTCATCAAGTTGGAAGTTTGTTTTTGCGGCAAAGCTATTTATGTCAGATAGATATGCTTTTGCTTTTTCGGAACTACCATTCAGAGCATTAGTTAATACAGATTCATACTTTTGAAACATTCCAGCTGTTGATACTACATTTGAAGCAACTTGTTTCAACATTGCGATTCCACCAATAGCAGCAAGTGTCTTCTTAAATGAGACTCCTACACCTTCATTAACGGTAACAACAGCCTTGCTTTCATCCTTGAACAAAGCGTATTCATCCTTTAGAGCTTTGGTAGATAATCTTGCAAGAGCTTGTTGTGATTGTAATTCACCAAGAGCATACTTTTGTTCTCCTAATGCTGCCTTTGCACGGTTTAATTCATCTGATAAAGATTGTCTTTTAGGGTCGTATTTTCCTAATTTCTTATATTGCTCTGTAAGCATTGAAACATCATTCTGTGTTTCACGTATGATATTTTTTTGTTTGATGATTTCTTCAGATAAGGAATTGACAGCTTTTTCGCCATCGTATATACCTTTTTTGAAATCATTTTCTATTGTTGCTCCTGCTTTGGCAGCATCATAAATAAGGGTATTCATTTTTTTGCTATTTTCTCCTAACTGAGCATTTAGTTTTTTAAATGTATCAGGAGATTGAGTTGAATCCATAGAAAAAAGTGTTTGTTTCAACTTTTCTATTTCTGTCCTTAATCTTACAACTTCTTGCCAATCCGAAGCCACACGAAATACAAGCTTTCCCATTTCTATTCTTATTTTTTTATTACTTACTACTCAAATTTATCACATATCCTAAATTTAGCTTGCTTATTTTTATACAAATATGCAACAATTGAGGGATTGTGGGAAAATAATTGCAAGGGAAGAACTCGATGGTCTGTTTTAGCATTTCAGAGATTGTAAAAACACGACAATGGAAGAATTATCGTGAAATAGTTTGAAATAATTGAATTTCTCGGTAATTTTGCGTATTATCTAACTAAAAAACTACAATTATGGAAGATATGCTCACTTTTACAGGATGGATAGTTATCATCTTTGGTATTCTACAAATCATTCTTTTCTTCAAGGTATGGATTATGACAGATGACGTTAGTAGGATAAAAAAGAACTTAATTGACGGTACAGACGCTTCTCTTGAAGCAGCTAAAAAGGAAATCATATTAGGACATCCTGATAAAGCATTTGAAATTTATAATAAATGTTTTATAAATGACATTGTAATACTGCATAAAGAAACTCGAACTGCTGGTATAAATTCAGAACCTGCAAAAGATGCCTATGAAGCAAAATATCAGGAAAAATGCCAATTATATAAAAAAGAACTATCTAAATTGGGCAACTATTCTATTGATTTTTCACGCTTTGATAATTTTGACAAAATAGATAAAATTATGTCATAACAAATAAAGGGTGAATTTTCACCCCTTATTCACTCTTATCAATATATAAAAGACTAATAACTGCTTGCTCAAAAGTGTATAGTTGCGTAAAATTTTTAAATTATAATTCACGATATATTGCAATCGGTTCAATACGGCATTCTGAACTCTGACGACCAGTAAAAAAAGTCTCTACACCAGCCATTTTATCAATAGTATTTTGAATAGCAGATCGAAAACCATCTACTACTTCTTCCTCATCAAACATTTCTATATTTTCATTTCCTGCTTGTGTTACTATTCCTAAAACAGTGAACTCAAATTCTGTTTTTCTTGAATACTTAGAAATTAAAATATCCTCCTTTTCTCTTAAATAAATTCTATTCAATATTGAAGAAAATATGATTTCTTTATTTGCAAATGGCATTGTTACTTCAAATTGTTCATCATAGCTAAATTTCAAAACATTTAGCAATCTATTTACAACATCATCATCTAAAATTAGCCCATCTGCTTTTAATAGCTCAGTATACTTCACATTCAAACTTTTCAGCAAAGATGTAGCTTTTGCCTTCGAATTTCTATCTGCAATTTTCTTCGGTAATTTCGCCAATTCAGCTACGGATTCATTCTCTTCTCTATATTTGAAATAGCCAATAGCTTCACCTATTTCATTAAATTGCTCTAACGTAGAAGCCATTTTGCTATAATCATTAAAAATAATTTTCCCTGATATTTTTACAAAAGATTTATCACGTAAATCATTTAAAGTAACATTTTGTGGAACAGTATAGAGCACCCCCATCTCACTCAATTTATTTTCAAAAAGGTTGTAAGCATAATCATGCAGATATTTTTTCTCTGTCGAAGATTGTTCTTTAACTAAGATTTCTCCCATTAAATTTCCACTGAGAATTTTTCCCTTTTGTTCTTCAGATTTAGCATATTCTGACTTTTTCCCAGATAACACATACTCTGTTAATCCTTCAAATAATTGAGAAGATATTGAATACATCTTGTATTCATCTAAATATACAAATGATTTAATGCAGCCCATTTTCAAATTCCTTTTTGCGTTGTTCGCTGTTCTTACTAAATTTCTTTATACTATTACTCCTTGTATCAACGATGGATTTTATTGCTACATACCCTCCAGTGACACAAACAATAAATGTTATTACTATTAATATAATATCAATCGTTCCCATCGTCCAAAGATTTTAATTTATTCATTATGGCATTACTAAAGATAAAAGATAACAAACAAAAGGCGATAGCGCATACCAATGCTATTGTTTTATCTAAAACATCCTTCTGAGATTGTTCTGCAAAATACAAAATCCCTAAAATACCAGACAAAAGAATAATTTGTATTACAGAATATCCTTCAAATTTGAGTTTCAAAATAGGTTCAAGCTTTTCATTATTAAGTTCATTCAAATTTGTCAAATTTAATGTTAATCCAAGAAATATAAAATCGACTGGATTGAATAATAACCCCCACTCTCTATTTGCCGATAACATAAAGACAAATAATCTTATAAGAAAGGGCATTAATCCTATTAAGACAGTATATATAATCCATTTGGTTTTTCTCATGATATATTTTATAAGCTACTCGCTACAAAATTATCATTATTTTCTGATAATTTCGCCATATCTATTTCTTTTTTCTTCGATTTGCCAATTCTTTACCACTGATTCTATTCACCTTCTGACCACCATATACTGCGTGTAATTTATCCCGTTGCATCATCAGCAGATTCCGATAAGGGATAATCTCAAACACTTCTGTATAACTCAGATGAAGCGTGTCAATCAAATGGGCTATCTGCCCGAAGAACGTTGTGTTTCCTACTGTTTCGGTCTTGCTGCCAGCATCGACACGTTCCTCATCGAGCTGACACACTGAAAAGCCGAAATATCCATCATGGAAAAACACAGTTCCAAAGCATTCCTTACTTCTTCAAAAGTCCCGTTCTCCAAATTCTCAGCCAACTCCTCGCTACCACAGATGAAACAAGAAATGCCTTTCAGCATATCTTCAGTAGCTTCAGGAAGCTCTTTAATAGCTTCCATGACATTATCTCCAGTCATGCCGATATTGGAAAAATGATGAATGGCACGACAGATAACTTTAATTGTAGGCGGTTTGATGGTATAAACGATTCCACCTATCTCTACATTTTTAAAATCCAGCCCTAACAAAGCATCAGAAACCGTTTTTGCTGCTTGATTCATATTCTTAAACTAAAAGGGGGAATGGTATATATCCATCCCCCGGTTATCACTCTTGTACTTTTACCAATGTTATCTCTTTTTTAAGAGTGGTATCAACTTCAGAAGGAGTGGTTTTAATATCTCCTGACTGAGTGACGTACCCCACTTTCGACACTTCATAGTGAACGGTAGCCCCAGCATTCACCTGCTTTGACTTGACCGTTACACCGTCCAGCTTTACGGTCGCATCGGAAGGAGTAGGTACAATGGTTACTGTAGTTCATGCCTGCAAAGCTTTAATCTGCCCCTCTTCGTAGTTATACTCAGAAGAAACACCTTCAATTCCCGATTCCTGCACCAAGCCTTTTACAGCGATTGCAATTGCCTTATCCGTATTGGCTTCACGGGAAACAATACGGCATTTTGGGAAGATGAACCAGACATCATCATCGGTCAGACAGAACAATGTTTTGTTGATAATAACTTTATCCAAAGCACGCTTCCAACCCACATCTTTAGATGTTGCCTGAATAACATCGCCCCCCATGAACGCTTTCTTTGTCTTCCAGTCATACTGTCCGATAGAGAAAGTTGGTGATACTTCTCCCGGCACATCATCGTAACGGTAATTCTTTCCCGTTAATTGGTTCTTGTACCCAGTGACGGAGGCTTCCGTTTCCTCAATCTGCCACGTTTCCCCGTGTACATTCAAAACCTCATCTTTCGCTTTGATAGCGGCTTGAATCAAAGTCTTTGCGATTTCGGGGGTAATGTCTGCCGTTACCTTATCAATATCGGCAAACAAGATTCTTTTAATTCCTACTGCTGAAATCATAATCTTATAGTTTTACATTTAATACTTCAAATAAAATTCTTACATTCACATAATGACATTTCAAAGCTGTATCCGCTTCCGTGCCAATTGATTCGATAGAATAACGATAGGTTGTACCGTCATAGGTGCTTACTACATCATCAAGCAGCTTGTTGGCTTGTCTTTCGAGTTCTGCCAATCTTATACGGTTAGAATAACCCTGAATGCGCGGTACGAATATATTCACCTCATTAAAGCTATTCTTCCAGTATTTACTTGGTATTTGCTTTTTCACGTGGATGATTATCATTTCTCTTTCCAATCCCTTTTCAGGGTCTATATGTGGAAAATCTTCACTTTTGCCGTCATCACCTTCAAAGACAACGTATATCTCGTTTATACCAAGAGCTTTGCAATCCTGATGGAGTATATTCCCTATGGTTTGCGGTGTTATCATTATTCAAATTCCTCCTTTAATCGTTTATAAGCAAATAAAGCACCTCCACTCCTGACCATAAATCCATGACCTTCAACCTTAGATGCGTACTGATAACCATTAGGAGCGGTAGCATCATTATAGAGCTCTAAGCCTTCTTTTGATGCAGTATGTTTATTCGATTTACGCAGAGTACCACTTCTATCGATATAGCTTCCATGTTTTTTATCGTATTCATCAGCTTCGTAACCAACTTTATCTACAACTTCAAGAAATTCGGTTTCACCTTCCTTCATGAATGGCTCGAAATCTGAAAAATCAAAATCAACTTTTACATCCATAATTCCGAGTAGTTAAAGTAGTTTGTACTCTTCACCGTATAAACCTCGCCTTGACCTCTTACGCCATCACCATCCATGCAACGTACTTCATCGCCTGCCTTAACAGTGATTCTCTTCTCGCACACCACATGATAATTCGGACGATACACAGAGCCGTTTTCTGACTTAAACTCTTTGGTCGTGTTATCATCACAACGGCACTTGCATACCTCCTGCCAGCTTTCACCACCAGTACCGGGAATAGGTCTACCAAACTCATCCTTGTCCATCGGGGTGATAACTTTTACCTGCAATATGTGTGGGGCGAATATCATAAGAAAGTCACTTTAGGCTTATCACTCAATTCGTCTTTCAAACCGTACCGCTTGCACAGCCATGAGTACAATTTCATTAAGCTATTAGCATAATCAGACCAAGACACAGAAAATCCGTTTTCGTTGACCGAAGATGGATTTTGTATCATCCACGGAATTTGCTTGGCACAAGCGACCTCTAATCTTGCCCTGTTTTCCTCGTCAAAAGGTTCCTCACCATCCAAGCCCGTTCTTGAAAGTATATTTTCAATCGCAAGGTTGGATGGGGTATTTTTATCGAATACGCTTAATACAAACTCCTTGTTACTCATGGTTGCTATCATTTAATATGGTATAATCAGTTTACTATATGCGTAATTATAATGCGTACAATACTTCGATTTGTAGATATATCGAAACGGGCACTTAGGAACTGTGATTTGTTTTCCTTGCATTGCCGTAATAGTTGTTGGTTGCATTACTGAGCTATATGCTATCATAAAGATTGGTTGCGGAGCTGACAATACCAAGCAATCAATCGGAGTGGCTTCTAAGGCGAAACGCTGAATAGATGACAAACCGACATCAACCGATGGGGCTACGTATTCACACTTGAAAGATTCGATACTTGATGCCTGTACGCTCAAGGAGACCAAAGACATCATTAAAAAGCCACATATGGCAAAAATAAAATTCTTCATTTCTTTATTGAATTATAAGTTACATTATGGAAGGGTAGGAGTACTACCCTTTTTATTTAATATCTAACACTTCTTTCAATTTGGAGGTCGTTTCTTCATCCAACTCTGCAACCTTACCTAAAAGAGTCTCTTCTTTCATGTTTCCGGCTGCTTGAACACCGATAGATTTCAGAGCATCAACCAAAATCTTTTTCTCAAATTCCTTTTCAAAAAGGGATATTTTGATCTCCTTCTTTTCTTCAGAAACTTTCACTTCAACCCGTTCGCCAAGTTTACGGTTTTCTATATCCAATACACGGGATTCTTCGGAAATTTCAATCACCTCTCCGGGATTGTAATACTTACCAGTAAACTTATCACGGAAAACAGATATAACCTTTACTTTCATATCCTCCTCCTTATGCTGATTGGATTGATGCAATTTCGCTCAAATCGAAATTGGTGATCAAATCCGGATTGGTAATTTGTGGAATCCATTCTGCCGTATATTCCATATAACGACCGTTTTTGTCACGGTAGTTGGATATAAGCATCTGCCCCTCTGATGGAACATAAGTACGCCCTGATACTGGATCTGTCGCTTCATACGGGGTATGATGGCGCATATAACCTACTTCATCACCGTTAAGCAGGGTGATGCGGTTGTCTGCATAAATCTGCACGTTCTTTCCTGTCTGGTCTTTCACGTAATCCTCTTTAATTTCAATACGTGGCAGACCGATACCGGTGAATACCTCAGAAGCCAACGAAGAAGAAATCAAGCCAGTACTCAATTTCATTTCATTAGTGCCGAGAATCATCTTGTACTGTTCGCCAAATTCAGAAGAGCCAAGTACATTCTTGTTGAAGGTTGTACGTGTCATAATCATCTTGGCATAAGCACCAAAGTCTGGAGCTAGGGAATGTAGTTTCTTTCTCAAATAAGAGATGAACATATTCTTGCCATCAACAATTATATCTCCGGATGTAGGCTTAACGAAATTGAACGGAAGAGTGATTTCCAGCAGCTTGTTGTTGGTCTGCCCGGAAGTTATTGCAGCATCCTTGTTGTAAACGGTGGCTTCACCGGTCATCAGCAATGCACCGACAATAATATCCATACGCTTGTGGGCGGCAAGGGTAATCTGACGGTAGTCGTCTACCAGGAAGTTTACAATCTCTTCCATTGCAGCCTTTTGGTCGGCTGGCTTAGCTGCATTGAACTTGTCAATCAAATCCTGCAATTCAGAAAGGCGGTCTATAGACATCTGGTAGGCATCACCCAAATAGGCAATTTCGCCATATCCGGAACCTATATTCCTGCGTTCACGAATGGGCTTCTCTCCAAAACGTGAATTGATAGAACCGGCCATAACTCCGGTTACAGAACCTATATAATCCTTGAACAAACGAGTAGTCACTCTGCGGAAAGTAAGATACTGCTGCCAATAGATTGTGTCCTTGCGTGTCTGGTTCACACGTCTGATGATAGCAGAAACAATGTTCGCATCATCGAATAATGTTTGAATCGTTAAAAACATGTCCTACCTCCTTACTCGTTAAATTCAAACCATCCCTTCATGTTGGCTTTATCGTTCTCGGAGAACGGCATAACCAATTTTGAAGGTTCAATTTCTGCGGCTGTACGAAGCAATGAAACCAATGTGATTCCGTCCTCAATCTTTGTACGGTTAAACAGAGCCGAATTAGCTACATGCTTTTGTTTTAAACCATCAACTGCAACCGCATTGAATAATACGGTATCTTTGGCGATATTCTCACCAAAAGCCGCCTTAATAGTCAAGACGTCATAATCTTTGTTAGTCTTATCGATGGCTGTCACTTCCGCACCTTTAGTGCCATTGCCAATGAACATCCCCACATAAGCTAAAGAGTTCTTGGCAATTTTGATACTTGTACCAGAAGTGTATGCTTCGATAACTCTTACATTGATAACCGCATAAGCAAACTTGTTTTTCAAGTCTGCATAAATCGGTGTAAATCCGGGAAGAAAACTTCCCACTACAAGGTTCTGCGTGTCGAGCTTGAACGGGCCACGTCTACGAATACCGGTCTGGACATCGTAGCGTTCCTCTTGCTCAACGGGCGGAACCAAGTCATACTTAAATCCTGCTGACATAATTAATTTTTGTTTTGTTCAACAATAGTTTTCGTTCCCTCATCAATCATCTTAGCGATAGATTCAGATTCTTTTTCAATCTTCTCTTCTGCTGATTCGGGAGGGGTTACGCCTTTGAAACCGTCATTTGCGAACTCCTGCTTCAAGTCCTTGAAGTATGCGTCCAAGTCCTCATCGTCCTTGATGGCGCATCGTTTGGCGTAGTTTTCGGGAATACCATACTCCTTTGCCTTTGCCAAAATCTGCTGGCTACGTGTTGCTTGAGCCTTCTCCGTTTCAAACTGTGTTAGCTTGTCAGAAAGGCTCTTGTTGGAATCAATTAAGGCTTGCGCCCATGCAGGCACATCGTCTTTCTTTTCTTCCGGCTTCGGATTGGGATTCTCGACCGGCTTACCGTCTTTAAGGTTATGCTTCTTCTCGTAGTTGGTCACTGCTGTTTTTGAAGCATCCCCGGCACGGAAATCACCATAGGAATTTAATACGTCCGAAAAACTGATACCCTCAACGATAGAGTTTACCTTTGTTTCGTCCGTTATACCCTCTGCCTTCTTGATGGCGATTCGGGTAAGGATAGCAGTGTCTACCCCAGTAAATTTCTGTTGCAGTCCTGCCAGGATAAGTTCTTGAATATTCATACTGTATGAATTAAATTGTTGTTTGAAATTTGTGGTATAAAAGTAAGAAGTAAGGAAGAGGAGAGGAAATAATTGAATGGGTGAAAAACAACAATTGGGGTATTGTTGGAAAATGGTATAAAAAAGGCGTGATAACAGTCACGCCATAACGAAATAAACACTAAACAAGTACTATAAAAACCTTAAATTTGAAAAGTAACAGTCTTGGAACTGAAAGAACTCGCCACACAATCTCACGTTATCACCTTGCATGAAAGCGAACTTAGAATGAAAGCCCCTCACTTGGTTTGCCGTTTTAAGAAGTTCTACTGAATCCAAGCCATACCTTTTGATATAGGGTTGTAAAATCCGCCTAAAGGCACACTCTGAATCCGTCTTATCTTTTGGTGGATTGATACCGCCAATAATACCATTGTGCATGAAATACGTTTCAGTTTCTTGGTCATAGAACGGATGGCAATTCGACTTTTTCACGCTACCATGTGTGGCGTATCTGAAATGAATCAATAGAGGTTCTTCTTTGTTGCATCTTTTTAAGTTCTTCTTGAATGAAGTATAAGACAGACCTTTGTATAACACGTTTGGCGATACGATACCACACCCATGAGGGTTTCTTCTATACGCCTTATCCAATATATCTAAACTTGGTAATTCTTTGCCTGCTGGCTTGTAAATGATAACACACATAGTCTTTACTTTTTAGAGAAAAGGCTCAATTAAGAGCCTCTCTGCGGTTGATAAAATATTGTTTCTCTGTATTTGTCAAGAATGGTATTTCTTCAATTGAACTGCATTCTGAAATTTCATTTTCAAATGAATATTGAATCAGCTTTCTAAGAAAATTAATCCAATTAGTTATCTTATCGTATTCGGTCGTGCCCGAATGTTGACGAAATTCAACTGTTTTGTGAGAAAGATAGCTTTCTGCATTAATTTTGCGATAACGAGTACCGTTTACTCTTATAACGTCTGATTTAGTTGTACATGTATCATAGTTCAAACTTTGAACCGACTTGCAATAACCATTGTTGTTTGCTCTGCGTGATTGTGGCATAAAAGAATCAATTACACTTTCTAACTTTTGATAGTTCTTGAAGATCTGAACAAAGTGAGAATCGCTGATTTTAGAAGCATCAAAATGAACATGAAGACCAGTTGATTTATTGACTTTTGCACCGATGGCATTCAAAGAATCACAAACCATTTTAAGGCTGTCTAAACCTTTTTTACCTTTTAAGATAGGGCTTACTATTTCTTGACCGTTTGCGCCTTGAATAGAGGCATCAGAAACTATTTTATAATAATGATTATTGTCTCTATGATTGTAACCCTCTGACTGAATAGATATGTTTCTTTGTTCTACTTCTCTGATAAGAGCATCACGAATCACATTGTACGTTTCGCATTCAACACCAAACGTAAGGGTGTTTGCGTTGAATTTACAGCCTTTCTGCACCTTAATTGAACCTAATAATAAGCTCACTTCATAAGGTGACAAACCTAACTTAACTAAAGATAAAGATTTGGTCTGTTTAGACTTATTGCTCTTTACAATTTCTTCTACTTGTTCTTTTAGAGTTTTCATAATTCTATGTTTTAGTGTTTATACTTCGTTTTTGAATCACATTGCAAATATATAAGTTATACCTTATATTAATATAGGTAATATTAGATTTAACTTATAATTAACTCAAACGAACAAATAATTTAAAACTTATTAAAATGATGCGGTTTATAATATATATCTTATATTTGATGTGTGTAATTGATTATTTTCATATCTTTGTTCCATTATTTAAAACTTATAGCCGTGTCTATTAAAGAACAAATTCAAAAAAGAGGATTTACAATTAGTCAGGTCGCTGCTTTGATGACCAACAAAAACGGAGAAAAAGGTATGAGCCAGTCTTCGCTTTCTCAAATTATTAATGGGAATCCGTCACTTGATAAGCTAAAAGAGATAGCATCAATTTTGGGTATTTCTGTTTCCGAATTACTAAGAGAGGATGAAGAGAATATGTTCACTTGCCCCAAGTGTGGAGCAAAGCTAAAACTGGTGGAAGATACTGGGGAATGAAACTAAAAAGGCGTGAAACCGAATGGAATCACGCCTAAATGAAATTATATTAACTCAGGATTACCAAATGCTATGTCTTTCAGCATTATCTTCATCATCAAACATCCAATCTCCATCACGTGCATCGACTAGCTCTATGGCATCATACAATACATCTTCATCATCTTGAAATTTCTCATTACAATAGTCATCAATATTATTCTCAATATAATTGGCTAAAACGCCTTTTTCATCTATGGTTAAAACACGAGAACCTAATGAGATTCTTTTCCCACTGTTTAATCGCCCTATCAAAATTTGCAATTCATTCTTTTCCATATTATCTATATTTTAGTTATTTAAAATCCCAACATTGCGGCTGGAGGTATATTCAGCACTCGACATAGCAACCTCGCAATTTTGAGGGTCGGTTCCGAACGTCCAGAAATATAGTCATTCACACGCGATGGACTTATCCCAATCTCACCAGCAAGTTGCTTTTGACTCATCCCTTTCTCTTCAAGAGATAGCTCTATCAATTCCGCAACAGTCGGTTTTTCTATCGGATAATGTTCTTTTTCGTATGCTATCACAATATCGGACATAACTGTAAGTTCTACCGCATTCTTATCGTTTGCAGGGGTATTATCATCAACCAATGGCAGAAGTTCCTCCACTCTCGCCAAAGCAAATTCATATTGTTCTTTCGTTACTTTATTCATATCCTATATCTTAAATGGTTGAACAATCTATTTTATCATAATCCTTATGAGTACCAACCCAGCGAATGAAGATGTACCCAATTGTAAACTTAACAACGACAACCAACCGATAGTTGTTGCCTCTGATATTGAAAACGTAGTGTTGGTTGCCTACATAGTCAGCAGAAAGAAAATCAACCTTTATATCAGACAAATTTTTCCATTCGGCTTTTTCTGCTATATCATACCAACGCTCTAAGGCTATGCGTGAATCTTCATAACCTTTGGTTTCATAGAAATCTTTCAGCTTTTTATGTGATACTATTCTCATACGTTGTTCATTTGATACAAAAGTACTAAATAATTTTGAATTATAAAACTATTATAGCATAAATATTTTATAATATCGAATTATGCGCAATAAAAAAGCGGGACTGAAAAGTTCCGCTATCTATTTACAATTAACCAAAAGTCATTCTTTTGTAGCAGGAATCACCTTTTCATTTTTCAAACTCTGTTCTTCCTTGATTTCTTTAAGTTCTTCTTCCACTCGATCGGCATTCCCAGCAAACATAATTCCCTCACGTGTTGACCAAATGCCGCCACTGACAGCGGAAACGGCAGTAGTCACCTTGTCATTCAAATCATCAATCATATATGGAACCAGTTCTGTTTCTATGTTAATGGTCTGCGATGCCTTGCTAAACTCGGTTGGATTGATAGAGCCTAAAGCGGAAACAATGAAATTTACTCTCCGCTGCAAGAACTCACCGATAACCTCACCGTGATTTTCTACCGCCATATGTGCACCCATGAACATAAAGCGGAAAGCGGTTCCTGATGCTTTGCCTACCCCCTTCAACGTTTCAAAGGATATTCTTGGAGTGTTTGACATATCATAAGCCATATTAGTAAGGGTTTCTGCTTCAAAACGTACCGTATCCGGAACTTGGTTCCACGTCAGATACTGGGCATCCGCACCTTCACCTGTAAGTTTGACCATTCTATCCTTAACCTTACCCATGAAGCCTTCTACATCGCCAATTAGCTTCAACAGCGGAAAGAAATGGTAGTCTATACAATCTGCATAATTGGATAAGAGTTTTTCCAGCCGGACACGGAATGTCTTTATCTTCTTGCAATAAGGTTCAGAACGGTAGGCATAGAGAACCGGTAGTTTGGAGAATCCATGAGCAAAAGGCGTTCTTTCTTCATACCCTTTAGACAAATCCCATTGATAAACCATTTTGTCCGTGATAGTCATAAAGCAGGTGACCTCCGAATCATCCATGAGCTTCTTTTTATACTCACGTGAGAAAGCAATCATTTTACCTTCATCGTTAAAGAACGGGTATAGCTTATCACCTCTGAATGGAGACCATAACACACTTTTCAGTTTCTTGGTGGGCTTGACCTTGCCACCGAACGTAGTCTTAACTTTCTTCCAAAACTTTGCCCAAAACGAATCATCATCGGTAACATACCAATATTCTGCCGCTTCTTGTTCGGAGAGCCAGGCACGGACAATCTTCTTGTTTTGATATTTGATTTTATTAGACTTGAATACAGCTTTGACCGCATCCAGCAGTTTTTTTTCATCATCATCGGTTGGAGTGCAATCCATAGACGGTTCTGTGCCGACCGTGAAAGCTGTTTGAATGTTCACTATATCCTGTTCCAATGGGATAGAGATACGGTTCACAGGTTCGGTCTTGTACCTCGCTTCAATTTCATAAGTCTTACCAGTTTTTTCATCGAAAACCTTCTCCGCTTCCTTTTCAAGAACCTTTCTATCTGGGTACTTCTCCTTGTCAACCATGATTTCGTGGCGTTCCGGATTCCAATCATCCCAAAGTTTACAACGGTCAGGAAGTTCGGTCTTTCTACCTTTCTTCAGGTAATTTATTTTCTGCCCAATGTCTGATAGGGCTAATATTTCTTCTAAACTCAATGGCATAGCTTATATTTTTAGTGTGTGAATATTCCTGTTAAATCTTTCGGCTTCTGAATCTTGCCAAGAAGCTCACCCAATACATAGTAACGTGCAGCGTCTATACCGTGATTGTCATGGTCTTCCGGCTCGTTGATGTAGTTCCCATCCTTATCCTTTGCCCATACATACTTTCTGAACTCGCTTTGAAGATTATATGAACGCTTGGTTATATAAATATCCATACCCTGCATTTTGTCAATTCCCGCATTGATAGAGCCTGCTCCTTTTTCTACGGCATATATCCTAATGCCTCCATTATGTACCTCTTGAATCAATCGTGGATCTGCACTATCGGCAATTACCTTCAAGCCCCACGGACGAAGAGTCTTGATAATGTCAGAGGAAAGCAGTCCTGTACGGTAATCCACTTCATCCAGATATAGAGCATTATCCACAATTCCACACCGGATGGAAGCGGACGGGTCATGTGTATAACCGAAGTCTTGCCCAATAGCTACTTTCTTTGCCCAAGCCGGGAACTCATCAACAATTCCCCACTTCTTAAATACAGCGCCTTCTGCAACGTCAGCCCATCGGCCGATAACCACATGAGCATACTTTTCAGGATTACTCACCTTCATATCCTCTACCTCTTTTAGAAACTCCGGTGAAAGATTCTCTAAGTTGTCAAAATACGTAGTATGGATATGGAGCACATTCGGATGAGTGGAAATCTGAACCTGCACACCGTCAATCTCTACCAGCTTGTGAGTTTTCTCAATGTATTTCTTGTAGATGAAGTGATTGGAATCGCACGGGTTCATTATGATGATAATCCGGTTCTGAATACCCTTCTTACGGATAGAGAGCATTATCTTGTCGAACTCTTCTTCATTCGTCCATTCTTCCGCTTCATCACAGACGAAAGTAGTAATACCTTGGATGGATTTCAACTTTGCCGTCTGATTGCCCGAAGAGGTCTTGATACCCCGGAACATGATACGACTCTTAGTCATCTTATTGACTATATCCGTCTTGGTAGTCTTGAAATACTTAGTTGTTCCGTCCAAATCTATCTTCTCCATCATTTCCGGAATAATGGACATACCAGCGGAAACCATCGTGTAACGGGTATAGAGAATCTGATGGACTATCTTCTCTACGGGAGTCATTTCAAAAGTCAACCGTTCAATAAAGGTAGAAGCATTGAAAGACTTTCCCGAACCACGACCTCCAGTGATGAGAATAATGAATTTCTCATTGTCGGTGTATAACGGATGATATATTTCTTGGGGAACAATCATTTCAGCTTGTCTTTAATCCAAGAATCAATAGTGATACCGTGGTCAATATCTGTAGGGATGTCGGCATCTTCATCTTGCTTGCGTTCAACTTTTCTCCAGTCTTCATCGTAATGATACAACCAAGTCATTTGAGCACTTAAATTGGGAGCTAGCTCACCTTCTACAACTTGCACTTCTTCTTCGCCTGTCAGATTGCCATCTCTATCCCGTAACTTACGAACTGTGGTATTCTTAGTTTTTATGCCACCAAGAGCCATTGCAAGAAATTTAGCACGTACAAGAGAATTTATCGTGCAACGCGCACGCGAAAGGACATCACTTAATTCACTGTATGTACTTTTCTTCTCGCTAAACTTTTGCGGTGACAATCCGATAGCGTGGGCTATTTCCTTATCAGTGAATCCTTTTTTGGCATACGATTCCACGAGAGAAAGAAAGTCTTCGCTTGTATAATCAAACTTAGGCTTTCTTCCTCCTTTACCTTTTCTATTTTGAGATTCACTCTTTGACATTTATATTATCCGTTTGCGTTGGCAAGTCTCGTTGTTATACCTACTTTGTTTCTATTTATAAAAAGGGACAATGCGACTTGTGGAATTTTTAAATTTCGTGAAAGATTACGTTCTACACTTTTTGCAGCTCTCATAATTCTATCACGATTATTTTGTCCGTAAGTTCTTGTAAGGCGATTCGCATTCCTTACAATATCCATATAACTTCTTTGTCTTCTTCTAACTCGGCTTTCCTCCCTAAAAATTAATCAATTCTTTCAATTTGCTCATCAAATACTTCTCCCTTGATAAACTTCATATCCGGATCATAACCGAACCTTTCACAGAAAGCAGCTTTCGCTTCATAGGTATCGAAGGATAATATCACATAGGCATCCATATTCTCGGCTTGCTTCTGTGCATTCTCCTTTACCTGTTGCTTTACTTCTTTCATGTGCGCTACCTTTTCGGCACGTTCTAACTGTTTGGCGGCTTTATCGGCTTCTTTCTGTTCGGAAACTGGGACCATCATATCAGACAAAGCATCCGCAATAGAGTTTTCCTCTTCGGTCTGCAAAAGATAGTCGACACCAATCATGTTTAGGTCAGCATCGGTCAGTCCTGCATCTTTCCAGTCTATATCAGGAACAATACGGGCGAGAGCGTCAAAATCCCAATTTCCGCCAACATTCGGGTTATTGAGGGTGATGTTTAGCTGCTTCTCTGTTTTTTCATCAACATTGATAAGTTCCACACGAAGCGTGTAGTCGTTTTCATGCGTGGATTTATCGTATTTGTTCAGTTCATCGAGTACAGCAACTTTTTGATGTCCTCCGACAATGGTGTAACTAGTAGCTTGGTTTATGACAATGCCACCAACTACACCATACAATTTTATGGAACGCTTTAACGCCTTCTTGCCTTCATCCGAGATGGTTCTTGGATTATAGGAAGCTGGCTTTATCTGCGAGCGTTTCAACTCAACTGATTTGCTGTTAAAATACTTACTTAATCCCATATCTATTGTTTGTTATAATATTCCCAAAGCACTCTTTCAGCCATCGGGAAAACTTCGTAAATTCTCTGTAAGTCCTGTGGGTAATTCTTCTCCATCCAAAGCATACAGTCAAGATTGAAACCGACACCCGAACTGGCTTTCAATGAATATCGAACTGGTTCGGGTAAATTGTGCTGCCTCATATAAGCAAGAATATCCTTTTGTGTCCAATCAGCCAAAGGATGAACCATACCGTTATTCTCGTAACCGTTTACCTCATACCCTTTCAACATAAGTCTACGATTCATACCATCAGCTTTTTTCATGCCCAAGAATGTATAATAAACTCCATGAGTAAGCTGCATAGCTTTTACCACATCTGCCAACTTTAACAGCTTTACTTTCGGATTTGGCACACAATACATACCGCCACGGAGAATATAAGTGAGATTCCAATGTGGTACTTGAACAAACTCTATCTTCGGATATTTGGCTTTAGTCCAGTTTATCCAACGGTTAATATGCTCCAAATTCTTGACAAAGTACATGAACACGCAAACAATCCGGTCAAACTTCGGATAGATTAAATCAAGCAGAACAAGCGAATCTTTACCAAGTGATAAAAACAGTAAAGCCTCATTCGATTTTACCCGAATGAGGTCTATATACCGGTTCGCTTGTTCTACCTTGTTCATGGTTAACCTCCAGACATACCCAATGACACACGTAAATCAGCATAACGTTGTCTACGTGAACCTAACTGTGTGGCACTAGCCGTACCTCTACGGTTGGCAACCAATCTACCGCCTGCACCTGCACCATTCATGTTTCTGCGCGGTCCGGCTACTCTGTTAATTCTTCTTGCGACTCAGCAAATCAAATTTTAAGTTTAAACAATTCAATCTATATGTTTCTCTAATATTTTGCCTAAAGTATAATCCATTTGGGCGGCAAGATACTCTTCACCTTTATAGGTATAAACAATATCGTTACCTTCATTGTTTGTGAGAATTGATGCTTCTGCGTCTTTCACCTCAACTATAATATACGGACGTTTACCCCTATATTCACCAGTTAGCAGTTTTATGGCATCGTACTGGATAGGTTTTAATTCTATCTCACCCTCTTCAGGTAATTCTTCATCAGCCTTATATTCTTTACCACCACATAAGTAGGTTATGTACTTTTTTGCATTGGTAGGCCTGATTTCACGGTATTCGTGCGTTTTTGTACCGGCCAAAATCTCATCGAAATACTTTTGCTTAATACTAAGCGTTAGAATGTTCATAATCGTGTCTTTTAAATTAATAATTAAGTAGTTGCGGGTAACGGATTCGAACCGCTGACCTTCACCAAGTCAAAGTGACGAGCTGCCCACTGCTCTAACCCGCGATAGTACTTCAAAGGTACTATGTAAACCAAAGATAATGAAAAATCTTCAACTTATAAAACCAACAATAGATGAAATGTTGGTTATTTCTTGCTCTGTAACCACTTATCCCTTTTCTCTCTACACGCCTCTAAGGTAGGCGCACAACAAGCAAAGAGTTCACCACTTTCAGTACGGTAGTCGTACTGGTACATTCTCACTCTCTTACCTCTCAATTTGGTAGTGTAGGTAGTGTAATTCTCTTTACCGGGTTGGCATACGCTGCAACCGTTTTTGTTTATTGAGTTCATAATTAAATCCCCATTTTACTAATTATTTTCTGACTGATTTTTTCTGCAACCATAGTTTTCAGCTCTTCAATATCAAGAAGGGACACAATGGTATTTGCATCAAATTCTTTGGCTACATTCTTGGCAACTGCTCTAACAAATGTGCCGTCTTGTATTGATTTGCTTACGCTTTTGCCTATTCTTCTTGTTACTTCTGCATTTACTATCTGCTCAATATTGAGGCTTTTTACAGCATTACTGACAGCCTTAGACATTGCATTATTCAATGCCACACTGTCTACATCAAGTTCTAACGTACAATTACCTTTCATTTATAATCTATATTTTTAATGTTTCACATTCAATCTTTCTTTACTCGTATCAAAAATCACAAGCATGAGTATATCTCTTTTTTAGGCTCTCTAAGGATTTTTCTGTAACAAGATAGCCATTGCCACCAATACGCTTGATAGAGCGTGTCTCTTTGAGGATAATAGGCTTATTAAAGATGATTTCATACCTGTTGCCGCAACTCGTTATCAGAAAATCAACGCTACGTTTATATTTGTCCAGTTCTGTTGCTTTGTATTCACCTTTAGGGATGAAATTGGGATTAGGTACTAAGTATCCTTCTGTTACTAATTCGCCTTTTGAATCATACTTTCTCATTGCTGTGTGTATTGTGGTAGTCCGAAGGCTACCGGATTAAACTTAGAACTTCTCAATTTTGAGATTATCGTTGATAATAAATCTACGACCGCACTCGCAAATAATATGGGTTTCTGTAATTCTTTTGATTACCCTTACTACATCTTCATGTATTATACATGGTGTACCATCTGCATAGTGTCCGTTAGATAAATCACCTGACACTCTGTATCTCAAACCAATTTCTATTTCTTTTGTATTCATAATCTTCTATATTGCGCAGGGCTTTCGCCCTGCTGGTTAAACTTAGTTTATTTTGTAATAAGGTTGCTCGCCTCTAATAACTCTCTTTGCATCTGCAATGCTATCATACAGCTTTGATTCATCATTATCTATGATTACAAATTTTTGATGAAAGCCATCTTCAAACATTGTTATTGCGTGACCTTTGTAACTTACTTCTTTTATGATATTCTTTGTTGCCATAATCGTATATCTTTTAATTGTTATTACTTCGTTTTTGATGATGCAAATGTAATGATTATAATCATACAAGCAATAAACAAATGTATTGTTTGTATGATTATTATCATATATTAACAAGCGCAATACAGGTATGATTATAATCTAAGTATATTTTAATATAAATGACTATATTCAGCCAAAACAGCTAAATCTAATTTGTTTATTCGATTTTTAATCCTATATTTGCAACTGATTAAAATCATACATTCATGGAAGTAAAAACAATAATCAAGCAGAAAGGCTTCACAATGGAAGCAGTTGCAAAAAAAATGGGTATAACAAGGGTTACACTTGCCCAAAACCTTAGTAGAAATCCAACAGTAGGAACATTACAGAAAATAGCAGATGTTATTGGATGCAAGGTTGGTGACTTCTTTGTTGATGATATGGACATAAAAGATGATGCCAACACCATCACCTGTCCTCACTGTGGAGGTAAAATTCATTTTGATGGAGAACCACCTATGCCGGAACATAAAAATATACGAGGGAAAGAATATTATAAATAAAAACGAGGTTGCGCCAGTATTTTGACACAACCTCTTTAATTGATTAGCCCTTTGAATTTTAGCCGATTAATAATCTCGGTATAAAGATACTCTATATCTTTCTTGAAGTACTTATCATTTTGAGATAGAAAAGCAACAGTTTCTATATTGTTGGAAATGAATGTGACATCATGTAATCCGATAGCCTTTGCAATTGCATCCCTCAATCCCTTTGGAGAGTGGTATCCGGCTAGTGTCTTGGGAGAATACAAGAAAAGTATAACGAACACAAATTTCTTTCTCTGATGGGGACTTTCCGGCATCGGTGCGAAATCCTGTTCAGAAAGAATCTCCCTGAACATCTCATAAATGACTGGGATGAGTGATTTATCTGTCAAGGTGGGAGCTGACATATTTTGCTCTATCCTTGAAAGCTCTTCTTTTCTTTTCTTTACAGATTTTATTTGCTCAATAATTGAAAAATCATTCATCATAACACGATTATTTAAAAAGTAAATAGTATATTTGCATCATAATCGTGTAAGATTTGGGGGAGAATTAAGCTTGGTCGTGCTCGCTGGTTCTCCCTTTCTATTTTAAAGTATCAACCATTTGTCTTCCATCCTTTCATTCTCTCTTTAAGATTATCGAATTCAATCTCAATACACTTGCATATTTTGTCAGCTTCCTCATATCGTTCAGATTCTATCAGTATCCTTTTTATCTCTTCAAGCTGATTGATATATACAATATCATTACGGTCTGTTACGTGATGAATATATCTTTGAATACTATTCAGCTTGTCCTCCATACGTTTATGCCATTTGCTTATCATGATTACAATGAAAGCAACAGTTGAAACATTGAGGATAAACAATGCGATTTTAATTATTAGTTCTACGGTTTCCATATATTACTACTGTATTTTTCTTATCATAATTACTCTATACGGGTACGTTTTCCATCACATGACATATTTATCGCTGTATGGGCTGTAATGCCTGCATAGTTGCCTGTATTCTTCTCGGTTCATTTTATTCCTCCTTAATTAATTCCGGGTTATCGTAGATGTTGCCTAATATCTTAACATCACTTTCTGTATCTGTATGCAAATCGGAAATTGCATAAAATCCAGCATCTTCGAAATCATTTTCTGTAACATTGAAAATAAGCCCACCTTGATGCCATTCTATATAACCTTTCAAATAGTTCTCTTGTTCTCCATAACAGCCATAGGAAAGGAATAACCATTCTACAATGTCTCCTTCATATATTTCTTTTCCGTTTTTGTCGAATAAGCCGGTAAACTGTCCTACGGTTTCTTCTTTAATGCCAATACCATTGATTTGTATTGGAGAAATTGTTTTTGGGCTATTAGTTCTATGAACTAAATCACCATATATCCATTCGTCATTTAAAACTGATTTTCCTCTGAATTTTATTGTACGATTCATTTTATTCCTCCTTTTCTTTAAAGTGTTCGATTAGCTCTTCTACGGTAGCCTTGTGATAATGATTATCTCGTGCACAATCATCGTCATTGGATTTACAAAAAATCCATTCTCCTATTTCAGCATAAACTGTTGCTTCTCCATTGTCCGATCTATCCCAATGATTTACATCGCAAATAAACCACTGATTTTCATTTGTATCATCTCTCAATGCAGCAATAGCCAAGAAAAGTTCTTCGTTGGTTCCGCAATCAATAAATTCCCCACATAAGAGGCTGTGTTTATCAAAAGGAATATCAAAAGAATTTGCAATCACATAATTAGGAGTATCAAATCCTTTCACTGGATATTGATAAGCCCATATTATACTGCAATTATCCGTCCATATTGGGGAATTTTTAACATACCCCAACTCCTCCAACTTCTTCCGAAGCTCCGGTGTATTTTTGCGTATAAAGCACGGTGTTGTAAATCCCATAGTTATTCCTCCTTTCCAACTTTAACATATCCGTTTTCAATGCACCAACACAGCATATCATAGACTGCATCAATAAGTTCTTTACTTTCTGTAATATTTATCATTGACCTAGAATAAGGTTCCATATACAAGCATGTATAGCTATCTGCAAGTTTTTGGATGGTCAGCACTTCATTACCAATAAAACAAGGCAGCTTATCGAGAATATCCTGCAAAGTGTAAGCAGGGTATACATGATCTTCACTAAATAGGCTTTCACGCCAAACCGATAATTCCCAATCTGAAATAGGTATTTTACCAAGCATTTGTTTGTACCACAAGAGCATACTTGTATTTCTTAATTCAAGTCCAATCTCCTGTAAATGTTTCATTTGTTCAACTGATAATACTTGTTTTGATTTCATCGTTATTTCTCCTTCTTTACCAATTTAACTTCTGTCGGCTCTTCATCTTCCCATTTTACTTCGGGAAATAAAGAAGAATCTAGCTTGTAGAAATCATGGGGATTGTCACTACATAATTACCAACTTTCCGAATACTTCACGGGTTGCTTTTTATAAAGATACAAATCACCATCTTTGTCTCTTGCTATATACATATTCAATCTCCTTTCTCTTTAATCCGTTCTAGTACATCCCTGTTGGCTTCCAGTATTTTATCGAAAGAGGGGATGGGCATCCATGCGATAATCTTACTATCTCCAAAACTCCAAACTTCGTATTGTTTATGGTAAAAACTCGTTTGTACCATTAATGTTGAAACATACTCATATAAGACAATTACTTCTTTTCCTTCTTCCGGCAATCGTTCTTTCACGCTTATCCACGGGGATTGCTTTGCGTGCCATTCTGCACCTTCTTTAAATCCTATTCTGAAACATTCTAATCGACTCCAATCAGGATGTACGCCGCTGATACTATTTACAGCTTCTTCTAATGTCTGTTTCATATCTTATTCTTGATTTGAATCACTTTTTTATTACAACTGCCATAGTGCTAACAGTCGTTCCACTTTCCTTGAATTCACCTGCTCCGATTTCAAAAACTTCTCCATGAACCTCTTCCAACCATTTCCGGAACTCAACACATTTCTTTTCAGATGCGAATTTCCAATGCTGGCTGGTAATAGCAGCAAGAGTTCCACCTTCTTCCAAGCGTTCATACATAAGCCTTACATGGTCAATATCCTGATTACCGGAAAACGGAGGATTAGCAATAATTTTAGTGTAATGTCCTACACTATCTTTCGTAAAATCTTCATCAAGCAATATTACGTTATCAAGTGCATGAAGAAACTCTCTGTTTTCCGGCATCAGTTCATAGCATTCAACTGTTACTGACGGGCACGACCTATGAATCGCTTTTATCAGAGCGCCACGTCCGGCACTCGGCTCTAATACTGTATCATCCTCATATACCCCTCCGGCAAGCATAACTAGCCAGTCGGCAACATCAGCAGGCGTTTCAAAGAATTGAAAATCTTTTTGTAAATCGCATCGCTTACCTTCTTTCAAGATGGAGAACACACGTTCCGGATTAAAAGGGAATGTAAATCCCTGTATCTTACCTCCCTGCCATGAGCCGCCAGCTTCTTCTATCCATTTCTTTGCTTCAGCATAGGATTTCTTATTGAATTGTACTTTCGGAAGTTTAAGAACACTATCCTCAAGAGTACAATGCTTCAATATTTCTTCCACATTCCATTTCTTACCTTCATCAGCCTGCTTTTTCTTTTCGTCGGCCGGAGCATCCGGCGCTAACAGTGAAGATATTTTTTCTACAACCATATTGCTCGCATCCATGAAGGCATTGACGCAAGATAGTGCTTCCATGAGAAATTCAGTATCAACATATCCGGCAGCGTCATAAACATCTATACCTTCAGTCATATTCGACAATTCATTGAGCTGAGCTACACTACCACGTAACGTTTTTATTAAAGTCTCTTTGTTGTTCATCATAACTTTTCTGTAAATAAATTCTTGTCGTATCTACACTACCATGACCGAGAAGGTCTGCTAATTGAATTACATCTTTGGTTTTCTTCAGGAACATTTTAGCAAAGAAGTGCCGGAAGGCGTGAGCGTGCATTTTTTTTGAATCGATACCGCAATGTTTACCCCATGCTTTCAGGTGCTGAGAAAAACCTCTTTGAGTCAACGGTCCGAATCTCCCGACAGCAAGAGTACCGGATTTGCCTGTCTCCTTTATATAGTCCTTCACCTCCCTCTGCAATTGCTTCTGGAAAAAGAAACGTCGATACTTGTTCCCTTTCCCTTTCAGAACAACTTCACCGGTCGCTATATCCTCCCACGTGAATTGCTGAAACTCCGAGAGCCGGGCCCCTGTAGTACCCAATACCTTAATGAAGAAATAGTAATCCTTGTTGAGTTTTGTTTTAAGATACTCCAGTAACCGATTATATTCATCTTCGGTAGGAACATTAGAAATATCTAACTTACGTTTCATTTTAGGCCTCTTCAATTCTATCGGCTTTTTCATCCATTTAGAGAACTTCTCAATGGCTGTAATACGTAACCGAATGGTGGCAGGAGAGAGCTTCGCCTCTTCAAGGCTTTTTATAAATCGCCTGCAATTCTCCATATTCAGTTCATTGGCGTATTCGAAGTATTGCTTAAGAGAGGTGTGATAGATATCAACTGTATGTGATGAATAATCATTGTTATCAGTCAACCATATTATGAAATCATGGAGCAGTTTCTTATTTTTCTCTGAAATAACCTCAAGTTTCTCCAAAGGTTTTACAGCCTTTTCCCGTCGGCCATATCCGATTTTAAGATAAGACAATAAATCACAAACAGCTGCACACATAAACGAATGGCGCACCATAGCATCCGCATTTTTATGTTTATATTTCAAATAACCGCGGCGATTGATTTCTTCGGCGCTCTCAAGAAAATCCGTTACATACTTGATATACTTGCCAATGGAATCATAGTTCTTTCCTGTTGTATACAGGTATGATATGTAATCTACCAATATTTGTTTTCGGTTATCATCCATTTCCATTTAATATCAAATCACACCAAGTATTATCATTCTCAAAGAACCACTCAAAACCACAAGCTTTGTGTTTGCCGGGTTTCTTATGGCAGATATAACTAATCAAGGACGGGCTGACCCCTGTTGCCTTGCCTGCATCTTGAATAGAAGGGAAGATACCACACAGTTGACCATTTTTTATAGCTACTACACTTTTCCGATTCATGCCAGCACCCGTCTTGTGCCATGCTCCACGCCCTTTTTCCAAATTCTTTAAGCATCTACGTTTACTCCATCTTGAATGGAATTTCAACTTCTTACCTTTGTTATGAGGAGTGTGTCCTTTCAGGAACCTGCCGTTTACCAAATTCCTTGTAGGGCGTTCTATGGGTATATATAATTCACTCATTTCGTTCTTGTTATTTCTTTTTTAGAAGTTTATCACACCTAATGCAGCATTCTCGATAATGCTTAGTGTGATATTTATGAATATGCTTACTTCGCTTTTGGCCACCCTTACGCTTCATTCTGAGATACGAAGTATTCCTCCATGTTACTCGATAAGGTCGGTGCCCACAAAAGAAGCATACAATACAACTCACAATATTCATTACTGTTCTGTCATTCATTAATTGGCAATTTCATAAAGCACATCCATATCGTCTTGCTTTGTCTTCCTGTGGTATGCCCAAATAGAGGCTTAAAAGGGATAACAGACAAAACTTCCGCAGCTTTTATCTCACTCTCGTTCCATTTGAATACAAGCGTGCCGTTAGGCTTCAAGACGCGCATACACTCAGTAAATCCATCGTGTATGAGTGACTGCCAGTCTTTCGGTAGTTTACCGTATTTCTTTGCCATCCATGATGTTTCGCCAAGTGTTTTAAGGTGCGGTGGGTCAAACACTACCATATAGAAAGAATTATCCTCAAATGGCAAATTAGTGAAATCTGCTATAACATCGGGGTTTACTTCTATAGTTCTAATTTTATCTCTATCCTTAGCCGTGACGGTTTCACTACGATTATCGATGAATAAAACGTTTGGATTCTTCTTATCAAACCAAAACATCCGGCTTCCACAACAAGCGTCAAGTATTATTTTTTCGCTCATTTCTATATCGTTATGAATATCAATTATCAAATATATGCGCAAACACACTCTTCTCATCAGCCAGTTCCAACCCAAGCTGTGAAGGGAACCGCTTGATGTAATTATAAAACTCGAACATCTTCTTATCATCGTCTCCGCACCGGTCTACCAACAACCTGATAAACGCAAGAAGGCAATCGGAGTCGTTTCCAAAGTTCTCCTGTGTGGAGAACTGGGTTTTGTCAACGTCCTGTTTCAATTTACGAATAGAAGCTATAGCTGTGTTGAAGTTACGTTTCGCATCGTGGCGTAATTCATAGCCTTGCTTCCCCATTTCACTTCTCAAATCATAGAGAAGGGTTTCTACAACATCTGTCAACACATAGGTTAAGTTGAGGGTAGTATTAAGATTTGTTGTTCCTACTAACATGGTTTTACTTGTTTCTTATTTGAATGAATCCTCGTTTTTCAGTCTCTCTAAGGAGTTCCATATCTTCTTCCTTGATATCGCAAGGAGTTTCTCTGTTGACACTCATATAAGATGATATGCCGAACTTCTTTCGTATTTTTTCTATGGCTTCCCGATCTTTGGTAACCCAGCATATTGTAACATTCATTTTCTCAGACTGTCTCCTTTGAATTTTACCCGTGTAGTAATCGCCACCAATCTATCCATTGTCCGTTCCCCGTACTTTTGGGATATTTCATCAAGTGATAGATTAGTGGTCAATATCAAGAGCTTTCCTCGCTTTTCCGCTTCATCAACAATTTCACAGAAGGCAAGTCTTTTTTCTCCGAATTTCACGCTAAGATTCTCTGTACCGACATCATCAATATAGATGATATGCTTTGCCTTCACAGCGTCTATATCAGCATTCATCTGTTGTGCATCATAACATGCTACAATCTTCCGGCAATAGTGATTGAGAAGCAAAGGGATAATCTTCCAGCATATAAGTGATTTCCCTCGTCCACAATTGCCATGGCATAAAAGTCCACGCCCGTTATTCCCAGAAAGCCATGTGGCTATTTCATCGTATTCCGGTAGCCATTCGGCATTTCCCGTGAAATAGTTCAACCCTTGCCAAAGGATATTCTTTGCATCTGGTATCGCTATGTTCACAAGATTGGGAACAGGGTTAAATCCAGTCTTCCTAAGATTGTCGATTGTTTTTTTAAAGTCTATTTGTTCCATCTTTCCTCCCATTTTCTTTCCTGTGGCGAATCGTATTTGTCAGGAGAGTTATCTTTGAGAACCACACCAATATCAGTAGTTGGCTTGGCCGGTATTTTTTCCCGATTTGCCCATGTTGCCAACCTTTTAGGAAGTTCCCAGGTCTTTTCAAGTTCATAGCGCATTTTAGTTTCTGATTTGTTCAGTTCAGACCAATAATCAAAGAAGGAGCGAATCATTTCCTTTTGATACTTACCGACAAAAGGTACAAGAGATTGATAAAAAGATTCTTTTCGAGAGAGAGTAGCGGCTTTAGCCGCGTTTTTCTTATCTCCGTAAGGAGATTCTTTAGTATTATCTTCTTCATCTTTCTTCTTATTATCGCCCTTAGCTTGCCCCATTTTTTCAACAACTGCCCTTAACTCCGCCCTTAACTCGCCCAAAGCATTGCTTAACTCTCTGATTTCTTTATTGTTATCTATGTCCTTGTCTATGCCCTTGGGTATGCCCTTGTAGGGGTTGTATTCATCATACTTGCATAAAGTTATCACAGTCATGCCTTGTTTGTTACAAGTCGTTATCATGCCTCTCTTTTTCAGTTTGGCAAGAAAATAGCGCACTTTCTTTTCAGACCATTGCCAACGCTTCATCAAAAAAGATATAGATGCTGGATATTGACCTCTTGAATAAGAGATTTCCCGACCTCCGATGAGTTCGCTGTACGCCTTGTCGGTTGCTTCAAATCGTGCTGACTGAATCAAGTCAAGCCACGCTTCGCACTCCGAAAACTCACGGGCTACCTTCCACATTTCATTCGAGAAAAACCTGCGGCTTAGCCTCAAAAATCCTTCGTCCATAGTTAGAATCTCACGTTTGTTAATTGTCTTCCTTTAGAGAATACAGCCCATTTTCCATTACCGCTATCAAATAATCGTAAATCAGAGACCTCGCCAAAACGTTTGATATTACCGCATAAATCCACAATCCAGCCGTATTTTTTGGAAGGGTGGGGGCGAATAGCCCGACCGACTATCTGATACCACATGGCAAGTGACATCGTAGGACGTGCCATAACGACCGTATCAAGTTCCGGATAATCAAAGCCAGTCGTAAGTACACCCACATTGGCTACTACCGAAATCTCACCAGCTTTGAACGCCTCAAGAATATGTTCACGTTCTTTCTTAGGAGTATCACCTGAAACGATAGCGCAACCGGGTATAGACCAGGTTAACCGTTCGGCTTCTTTCAAGAACCGGGTAAACACTAAAATACCTTTCCGCTTTCCTCCGGCTTTGGGATTCATCAGCCTTTGGACGATATGAACGAGATAACCGTAGAAGTCTATCCGTTCATATTCTCTTTGAACTGACCTATCTGTATAGTCGGCACCAGTGGTATTTACCTTCAAATTGAGTTCGTTCCATCCAATAGGATTCATAGGATAATAATTTAGTTTTGCTAAATATCCCAAATCTAATAGGGTTGATACCTGTACATGGTAAATGACCTCTGAAAAAACATGCGGCTTTGTCCGGGTGATGAATTTCAGCATAGAGCCGAAATCACGGCTAGAGCTTAAACGGTATGGTGTTGCAGTCAAGCCAAGAACCTTGCACTTTACCGCATCAAAGAAATCCTTGTACATTCCCTCTTTAGGGTTTACAAGGTGGCATTCGTCCACGATGATGTTCTTGAAGTGGGTGAACAGTTCAGGATGATTCTTCACACTGCCGATGGTGGCGAATGTTATCCGGCTTATTTCTTTTGAGTTGAAAGAAGCTGAATAGATGCTGCAATCAAGAATGCCATAGGAACAGAGTTTCTTGAAATTTTGCTCAAGTATTTCCTTACTTGGCTGAAACACTAAGGTATGCCCATCAAGTCTTGCAGCTATATCCGCAATGATTAAAGACTTTCCTGATCCTGTAGGCAATACCATGATGGCGTTGTTCCTTTTCGCCTTGTTGTTGAAAAAAGAAACGGCTGCATCAGAGGCTTTCTGTTGGTAATCTCTTAATTTGAACATTATTGCTCTAATATTTTAGCTTTTCGTGTATAACCATTTTTAATGTAAGAATCAATATAGATTAACTCTTTATACCATTCTCCTTTATCGTTTTTCTTAGGTTGATTCCTGAAGTGTCCACTAACAGAGAATGGATTAATTACATTTATGGTTGAATCATAAAAGGAATCTACTACTATAACGCCTTGATTTTTTCTCCCATTTTCTATGTATTGTTTTGCGTTGCCATTCTCAGCAATAAAAGTTTCATCTATTACTTTTGCCGTTTTTAAAAACACAAACATCCTTATACAAAGCCATATATCATTCAATTTGCTACGATAGTTGATATTTTCAGCATATAGATATGGAGATAAATTTTTTAACTTGTCAAGGCTAATTTCAGTTCCTTTATCAATAGAAATCCCTTTTTTTTCAATAGATTCAACTTCTTTCTTATATTTTTTTACTTCTGACAAAAACTCTCTGCTTACCGTAAAAGTCGAATCGCCATCAATCCGGCTTCTTATCCTACCAGAAGCACAATTGGGTAGCATTATTGGATTGTTGTCTGAATAAGGCATTATGCAGCTACCAATGATAGATTTATTCATATATGAATAATCCTCAATATTATTATTCTGGTATCTTTTAGTAGGGTCTTGATATACCAAAGGCTCTTTTTCTCCTTTGAAACAGATGAGAGATATGAAGTTATTTGTTATCGAATAAATAAAGTGTATTTTATCTTTATTACAAAAAACAAATCCGACCTCATTGCCATATTTATCAAACAATGATTTTAAACTGCTGCATGGACAATGACTTAAATCCATAACCTCAATTCTTTTCATCGTTGAATCTGTTACAAAAAATTTTCTCACAGGGCGTGGGGCACTTAGAAACTTAGAAAAGGTAGTCCTAAGTCTTTTATCATAAAGAGCCAATGAGCTATTATTAGAAAATGTTTTAATCGCTTTTGTATTATTTACAATACTACGAAAAGCGAACAGCTTATTATAGTCAATCATTTTGAGTAATTTCTAAAGTTATCGTTGAATATTTTGGTAATCTCTGAAATTGCTGATATGTCCATCCTGTTGAATAGCACCCTAAACTACACCCTTTAGCTTTACTATTAGAATGAATAATCATTCCTGCAAATGTCTTTTCGCTGGTTCTTTCTTCTGCAAGAATCACAATAGATTTATCTTTATTCGCGAATAAACATGGGAAATAATCTTTAATCTCTTTACATTCATTAATAACTGCTTTTGTTTCCATAATCGTGTATCTTAAAATTATTAATATTATACTCCTTTCTCCTTTCGTAACTTCTTATTGAGTGCCTTGTAATACTTGATTAGCTGTTCATAATCAAAATCTGATTTCTTATAATTTTGAGGATTATCCTTCGAATCTTTTATTTTCCATTTTAATAAATCAAACTTCTGTTGTCCGATTTTAGCAATTAGATTCACCCGATACCCTTCCAAATGGTCGGCTTTGAATCTATTGCAGTGTCGGCATTCGGCATGGCAATTGTTCTCATCAAACCGTGTTGCCAAATGTGTACGACTGAAATAGTGCCCGCAGTCCGCTTGTGTAAACGGCTTTATCTGTCCGCACGAGATACATCTAAAATACCCGTTTGGCATTGCATCACGAAGCCGGATAAAAAGGGAAAACTCTTTGTCGAGCTTAGCTTTCAAATCCGGCTTCTTTTTCACTGTTACCCCCGCTTTATCAAACAGAGGTAAAGGCTTGTCTTTCTTCTTGGCCTTTGTTCGTTTTATGTAGTATGGCATTATTTAAATCCCCATTCTTTCATGTAGTCAATGTTTTCAGGAAATCCCTCTACTGATTTAGGACTAAGGAATATTTTCTCACTCTTCAATGGAGTGCCTCCCCAAACAGTAGCAGGGCATTCTTCATATTCTTCTTTAGAAACTTCACTTACATTAAAATGGGGTTGGAAGCCATATCCCATTACGCTTTCCCCTAAGTAAGTACCAAACTTCTTTAAAGCCCATTGAAATGCAATATCTTTATATAGGTAATGTTTAGAAAACACAGCCACATATATTTTATGAGAGAAATTTCCTGTTTCTGTTAAGTCAGGATTACATCTGATACAGAAATACTTAATACGTGAAAGTATTTCTTCAACAAACCTTTCATGCTTTTCGCAATCTTCTTTCGTTAAGAACTCTTTCCCGTCATTCGCAATGTAAATAGTCTTGGTAATTTCTTTTGTTTCCATGCTGTTTTTTATTAAAGCCCCGAAGCGTATTTTCCGGGACACAACCATTATTTACTAACCCTTGCCATTTATGTGTGGCTCACATTTATGTGGAGATGGGGCGATTCGAACACCCAATTAAGGACTTATCCTTTTGCGCTACTTCTAAGGTTAATTACTCCTTATATCTCACGTACCGTACTTTCTACCATGTGCACCTCTCGAAAGTCAAAAGCACTCCACTGCGCACCCCCATTTTCGCCCGCCCCATCTTCACAGACCGGACAGGCAGGTTAACAAAGTTATTCCATATAAGCCATTGAAAACTCTTTCGGAATAAAACGCCCGACCGGGATAGGTTTAGCAGATTCAATGGCTGTATGGATTTCCCTCTTTCTGAACTCATGTCCCTTTTCTTTGGCTTGTTTCTCACATTCTTCCTCTTTGTTTTTGAGATAGTGGGTAATAAGCATCATTGCTCTGTCAACGTTGAAGGTGTTCACGACAAAAGTCTGAACTCTCTCGTCTTCATTCTCCCCATCCGTGAATGTGATTTTCGTCTCAATCTGATAGAATTTCTTTTCATTGGGCTTGGAATCTCCCTCTTCTTCATCTTCTTCCGTTACAGAATCGTTTAAAAGGAATGTATCTTTTAATTCTTCGAGGGTGGCATCATCTACCTTGCGTTCTTTCAAATTATCAGTAAGAATCACACAAGAATCGAACTCCTTGACCATTGTCAAGGTGAATCCGAACATATAGTTTAGTTCGATGTAATCTTTCAAGATACTACAAGAATTTTCCAATCCGGTGGCATACAGCAGGAACTTATGTTTCTTGTCCCCTATTTGTGCCTGTGCAAGATAGGGATATAAGAATTTGTTCTCGTTCTCGAATGCCAAGCGGTTCTGGTTGCTGACTTCCACTTCCTTAATGCCGTCAGCTTCCATACTGAAACGAATTTTCGCCAAAGTGTCTTGGTCTATCAGCGTGCCACGGTCAAAAAGAATTTCATTCCGTTCGATGGTTACTGTTTCACCTGTATCTTCATCAATGAAAGACTCCTCCCATGTTTTGAGGACACGTTTTGCAAGGTACATGTTGAGCATCTTTTTCGGGTCAGATGTCACATACCTGATTTCTGTTTTTCTTGTTTCTATCATA